>Ga0007806_1000019_pt1 | contig 50667 bp, 81 predicted proteins | sample CryBogCBE18Aug09_FD_71192 | JGI IMG/M metagenome (GOLD analysis project Ga0007806, IMG submission 71192) | Freshwater microbial communities from Crystal Bog, Wisconsin, USA - CBE18Aug09 | ecosystem: Environmental > Aquatic > Freshwater > Lake | place: Crystal Bog, Wisconsin, USA | collected...
AAAAAAAAAAAAAAAAAATTAAAATTTCATATCGATAATAAAAAAATCTGCATGGTAGGAAATAAATTCATTTTTTATAAATTCATGTATTTTATCTAAATCACCAATATATGATATTTCATTTTTAAAAGAATCTTCATTTAATCCCCAATTATAATCACAAAATGAATCCTTTACTTTCTTTTCTATAATAGATAATAATTTTCTATCTTCACAACAAAAGAAACATAAAGGCGTAAAAGAAAAATCTAATTTTTTTACTTTATTTTCAAGATTATACATACGATTACTACCTATATAACTAACGCCTATTTTTAATCGATTATCTCCTATTTTTACCAAATAAATTTTATAATTTTTATGTGATAAATCTAATTTATAATTATTAATAATATCTAATTGTTTTTTGTGATAATATTCTTTCCTATAATCAGTTATTTTACTTTTATTTTTTAAATAATATTCTCGTGCTTTTTCTTTATTATTTTCATAATAATTTTTCTTCTTTTGATACTCTTTAACCCTTAATTTAATTCTTTCCTTGTTTTCTTGATAGTACTCTTTAGAATTGAATTTTTGATTTTTATTTTTCATTTTAATAATAAAAAAAAGCAACTTTTACTCGTTTGACTCGTACCTCAAACTTTCAAAATTGCCTTATTTATGTTTTTTATATAACGTGTACGAGACGCTATTTATTTTTACAAATATAGAAAACTTTATTTAATTACAAAATAGTTTTGTCGTTTGTATATTCATGGTCAAGTTCGTTTAACTCTTCCTCCATAAAGAAATTTTTATCCTGATGGTTGTACAAAATATTTCTTATCGGACCACCCGTAAAAGATTCAGGAAGCACACAATTCAAAGTTGTGGTATCTGACTTTTCATCAAATTTCATTGTAATACTATCCACCATGAAACGATTGTAAGCGTAACAATATAAATAGTGATTATGCACGTTTACTATTTCGCCTGGATAAATTTCATCAAATAACCCCTGAAGCTCAATACTCAATTCAATAGCTTTCAATTCTGAAGCCAATTCATTATCGGCAGCATCTTGCGTTTGAGCATCATCGCCTGAACTCATTATCTTTGTTGTAGGACGATATTTTGCAACCAAAGTATTCTTTGCTGTATCTATTGTAGAAACTCCTGCATTTTCATCGCTAGGCTGTCTAACGATGTTTATATCGGAATGTAATGCTTGACCATTAAAATCTAACTGCATACTAATACTATTTCCTTTTGTAAAAAAATAGTTTGGAAGTTGATTGTAATCGGGTTGAAACAATAGTACATCCCCATATTCATTATGCGACAACACTATATTTTTTTGACTTGCCAACTTCGCTAGATAATCCTTAATTGTTTCTGTAGGACTTTGAGTGGTGCGCCCGAATACCGAATTTGATTTAGCTTTTAAAGTTTCAAAGTCATTTTTCTTTCTTGCTTTGGTTTTCTTTAATGCTTTAGTATGCACAACTAAATCAGAAATACTTTTGCCTTGATCAGACATCTTTACTTTTATCCCAAATAATCCGCATAAATGAGTGGCAATATCTAAAAGCGATTTATTAGTACTTTCCAAAGGATATGAGCTAGGAGGAACAGAAACATCTTCCAATATTCCCGATTTAGAATATCCTGAAATAATTATCAAATTACGTCCTTTATCGGACTTGAAACGATGATTTAATACCGTTCCTGTAAAAATTAATTTATTTTTTGAATTATAGATTTGTATATCTTTATATTGAAGCGGCTTGAATAATTCTTGATATTCTTTTAGTTGTGGTTGGTAGTAGGTTGAAAATTCAAAAGTGGAAGCAATAGAATCTAATCTTAATTCTATTGTACCACTAGTAAAATAAGAGATTTCATTTTTGTCGATAACAACTTTAAACGCCATAATTTCATTGGTATAAAAAAATATTTTTTTATTTTGTGTAGGACACTTCTCTACCTTTTTTCACTAGGAATAATTCATTAAATTTTAGATTATTTGTTTGAATAAAAGTATCAATATTTTCATCGTTTACATCTAATCCCAAATATCTGTGAGTTAATAAAATAACATTTGTATCTTTTGGCACAACTACAATTCTCTCTTTTTTAGCTCCAAATGTGAATGTATATAAATTAGCCAAAGTATAATTAAATAAAATATCCAATTGCATTTGAGCTTCGGCATCAGGACTATAAGCATTATTCACATTTCCAATAGGAACGCTAATTTCGTCTAATGTGGCTTGATAATCATTTTTTAGAGTATTTAGTTTATCGAACCATTTTTTAACGTCAGAAACCAAAATATAATCGCCTGTAATCGGAGTAACCAATACCACAGAAATTAAAGATAATACCGTTCCTGCCATTGATTCATAATACTTTTTTTCAGCCAATGTTTCAAGTGATTGTTTCAGCTTCCAATAAATATTTTCGTATGCTGCCACCCTACCTTTAATTGCTTGTTCGTAAATTGCAGGTAATTCCAAAAATCCTTGAACGGTATTAATTACGTTTAAAGGGTCAGCCAGTAGTCCATCAATTGCTTGAAGTCCAGAGTTAAAAGCATTTTGTAAATCTCCGTAGGAATTCGTTACAGCAGGGTCAGGCAAATCGTTTAACTCTGCCATCATTACATTAAGATTTTCTGTTTGTGTGGCTACATCAATAGGACTATAAGCAGTTTGAACAAATGGTGTTGATAAAGCAGTTAAACAAATATCTCGTTGATTCATAGTATTATCCTTAACACTAAAATTTGAGAAAGGAAAATCGGGACTTATACTTTCCCAAAAAGGTACCGTAATTTCAGTAATATTCAAAGAATCGTCATTACGTTTTATTGATAATGGTTGACCTTTTAAAGTTCCATAAATTGGGTGTTCTACAATCCATTGTCTTGGGTCATCACATGATAACTCAAAGTTATCTGCTTGGTCGATATTTTCTGCACCATCAAACCAAAATACCAAATTAAATTTTCCTCCTTGTGGTCGCTTTCTGTCAACCAATGTTCCGTAAACATTTATAAAATTAAAGTCAGAAGTATTAAATTCAACCTCTTTTTCGCCACCTTTCCACAATGGAAAATATACATTACCATCGCCTGTAGTTATCTTAAACGGAATTTTTATTTTATCTTCCCAAATCATTTTACAAAATATTTATGTACAAATATAGAAATAATTATAACGTATTTGATTTATAACACAATTTTAGAACTTTTGGTACTTTTTATTATACATTATTCTCATATCTGTAAGTAGTTGTGAATAAGAAGTAATATAATTATTATCAATCAAAAAAGCCAATTTACTTTGTAAATCATTTAATTCTTGTAGTTGTTCTTGAGTTGCTGATTGTCGTAAATTTTTTCCTTTTTTATTATAAACAATCCATTGCATTGCTATTGCAACTTCTCTAAAATCATAATCTCTTAATTTCATTCCAGAAGCAGAAAGTGAAATATAATTATCTCCTGCATCATTTCTTTGTTTTATCAATTCATCATAAACAAATTTTATTACTGATAATTTGAATTTAGGATTTAACCACATAGCAAAATCAATAAACAAATAAGGGTGCATCCAAACTTCATCTTTTGTTTTACCTTTTGAGGTATTTATTCCTTTTTTATGGATAAAAGCCATATCCGAAATTTCGGATTGGGTTAATTCTTCATTAAGCACTTCAACAAATTCTATTGTCTTTTTTGAAGATAAAAAATCAAGCATTTGTCTTTTAGAATTTCCTTTTTTTAAATTCCATTGAGTAAGCAAAATGTTTGCATCAAAATAACCATCTTTTGTTCTTTGAGAAATATCAAAATTTCCCATTTTTCTAATCATTACTACATTTGTTTTCAAAATTTCGATTTTTTTTGATTAATATTATATATAAATATCTGATAAACTATAATTGCTAAGAGCAAGAAAAACTTTTGAGTGAGCATAGGAAGTCCTAGTACATAAAACTCAAAAATTGAGTAATTATGTACTAGGGATTTCCTATTTTTGATTGAATTATTTTGCTTGTCGCTGTCAAACCCCATCGTTCGGATAAATCAATTACTGTTGTTTATCTTAGTTCTATTTAGTTTCAGTAAAAACCCCTAGCATCGTCAGAACTTTAGGAAACGATTGCCCATTGCTTCTTTTATTTTGGCTTTAAAATAGATTCAGAAACGTAGTTACCCCGATAAACTCTCCTATTCGATTTGCTTTAGGTATTGGGTAAAAACAAAAAACCCCACAAAGGAGTCGCAGGACTTTGTAGGGTTGTATTGTCATCTATGGAAAGATTCAAAACGATACAATTCAGCTATCAAACCGAATTGCGACTCGTTTTGATGAGCCAAAGATATAAAACAATAATTAAATTATCCAAATAAAAAGTAAAAAAAGTTTATATTCGATATTAAATGTTTGAAAATGGCTATTGTAATTTATCATATTTACATTTGTAATTCACTATAAAATTATAAAATATGAATGAATTAATTAAAGTTACAGAATTAGACGGAAAACAACTTGTAAGTTCAAAACAACTTTATAAAACACTTGGTTTAGCTTCCCAACATTATGCAAAATGGTACGAGAAAAATTTAATATATAATGATTTTGCAATTGAAAGTGAAGATTATACTGAACTCCCCCCAAGTGGGAGAAGCAAAGATTTTGCAATAACTATTGAATTTGCTAAAAAAATTGCTATGATGACAAGAACTGAAAAGGGAGAGGTTGTTAGAAATTATTTTATTGAGTGTGAAAAAACTGCTAAAGATTTACTAGAAATTAACCCTCCTAAAAGATTGCCACAAACATATTCCGAAGCATTAAGAGAATTGGCAGATGTTACTGAAAAGAAATTAGCACTTGAAGAACGAAATGAAAAACTTGAACCACGTTCTAAATATTTTGAACAAATGATATTAACCGATGGTTTAATCTCAATGGAACAAACCGCCAAACTTTTAAATATAAAAGATATGGGCAGAAATAATCTTTTTAAAGCATTACGTAATGGAAACATCATTCAAAAACATAACACAAGTCCAAAGCAATATTATGTAGATAAAGGATATTTTGAACTTAAAGAAGAAATTATAATTGTAAGAAATATTCGTAAAGTAATTGTTACTACTTATGTAACTCAAAAGGGACTTGCTTTTATATTTAAGTTCTTTGGATTAACTAATAATAGCCTATCAAATTAAGATAGGCTTTTTTATAAAACTAAAAACACGCCTTTTGAGTTAGCGTGTTTAATGACTTTTAATTTCAAACAATTTATCCTATGAAAGAGATAGCAAATATAAAAACATTTTTTTAATAAACAAGCGTTGGTAAAATTATTTCCAAACTCTTGCGAATTGTCGCTCTGCATTTTTAGCGTAAAAACCTTCCATTTCCTTTGCAGTTACTTCGGCAGCCTTCTTGTTGAAGTGCGTTGCTTTGGCGTGTGCAATGTGTTGCCTTCTACTTCTCATAAAGAAGTCCATTTTTATATCAAGTTTACCTTTTCGTTTTCCTTTAAATCCTGAACTTATCTGCTTAACTTGAACAAAAAATGTTCCTTTTGAACTCTTAATAAATGTTGGTTTTCCTTCTCTTAAAGAAGCCAAAACATTGCTCATAAAAGCTAATTTTTTTCCTTTAATTGAACTACTTGTACCTTTAGCTACATTAGATTTAGCAAACCTTGCATTTCTTCTCACTAACTTTCTAGCACTACTAGAAATCCTTGTTTTTTTCATATACATAGCACCCGTATTGTCGCTTCCTCCAACCTCGTTATGCTCCATACCTTCCATTGCTTTTTGTCCTTTCAATTTGTCAGGGTCGGTATTTATAAAACCTACTTCGGAATACATTGATTTCACATCATAGCCTGTAGCCTTATTTACCCCCGTAAATTTCTTAAAGAAGGTTTTGTTCCTTACGGTCATATTTCGTTCAGCAGAAGCAAGAATATTGCCTTGTTTCATCGCAAATGCGCCATCGTTTAGGGTTGAACGTACCGCCATTGGAAATGCACTACGATTAATGCGTTCTAATTTGGCAGTTAAAGCGATAACGCTATCCGTATTGACTGAAAATTGTTGTACTGCCATAATCTAATTTTTAAAACCATTTAGTACAAACCTCGCCTGTACAAAAATAAATATTTCCATTGAAACTGATAAGTTGACCCGAAGCACCAACATAATTTCCTAAATCAATTTTTGTTCCAGAAGTAAGATTGTAATTACTCAAAATTCCATCTACAAAAGTTAATATCGAACCACCATGAATAAACGCATTATTTGTTTTTACGAATGATGATTCTATGTTATAGTTAGAAATAGATGTTAAAGTTTTTGCATTTGCATCATAAACTAAAGAACTTATAGAATTATCTTCAGATAAAGTATTTGTTCCATTTGTTATATAAACAGCTGTTGCACCATTAAAACCGACATAAACATAAGGATTGAAATCTTCAGAAGTACCAAAAGCAGTTCCACTTATCGAAACTGCACTTGAAGAACTTAAATCAGTCAAATCAAATTGTCTAAAAAAATAATTATTGGTACTTGGAACTAAACAAAAGCAAAGTACATATCCATTTACAATAAACATATCTTGAAGGATAACCGTAGAATCTTCCTCTTCAGTTTGGATAACTTGCTCTAAATTGTCTGAACTTGGTGCATCACTCATTAAAATTCCACCTTCTTGGTACCACATTTTATTTGAGCTATTGTAAGCTACAGGCGTTCCCAAAGAAGTATAAATTTCAGTTGGTGCTTCACTTAATGCACTCAAAGAATATGCTCTAGCATTGCTTTGGTCTAATACTATCAATATTGATTCCGAAGCCTTAAATCCTGTAGAAACAAAAGTGTATGTTTCCTCTCCATCGCCATTTCCAATAATAGTATAATCTGCACCATTATCATAATCTTCAGTTGCTCTTGCAATAAAAAAATACTTATTTGGAAGATAACTAAAATCAAAATTAACTTGCCAAACTGAACCTTCAATCGTTAAAACTTGCTCGGTATCATTCAATAAATTTGGTAGCTTTCGCATCGCATCTATGATTTGATATTGAGTGCTTTCCCCATCAAAAGCATTAGTTGGGTTAATGCCTGTAAGTTGCAAAACTTTGTAAAGATTGCTCAAAATGTCTTGCAAAACATCATCCACAACAGGCGTTCCTACAACTGCATCCGTTTCATTTTGTATTGCTGAACCAAATGGAATATTTGAATCTGCTCTTTTGGCTATTGGTAAATTTCCTAATACTTTCATTATTTATATTTTATAATTGAGTAACTTTAAAATGAACTCTTAAATTTTGTGTTTGTGCAACTATTTCAGATATTCTAAATGAGAATTGAGTTGCGTTAATAGGAACAAATATTGGACAAGTAATATTCTGATCATTAGAAGGATCTGAACTCATACCTTGAATACTCATTTCCACTAAATAATTGGTATCATCCATAGCATTAGCCAAAGTCACTACTACTTGCGATATGTTTGTTCCTGCTGTAGCTGTTGCGCTCACACAATCCCCACCTTTAGACGCTAAACTTCCTGAGCTATTACCAACATCTAATCCACCAAAAAAACCAATATTTCTAGGTAAATTTAATCCTGCAACAATATTAAAATGCGTATTTGGGTAAAGACCATTTTGCGAAGCTCCTGCTAAATAAGTAGGAGAATCAGAACCATTGACTCTTTTGATAAAAGCAGTTAAGTTACTCAATGGTGTTGTTCCTTTCGTATCAATAATACCTACATTTTCCTCCGCTTGTGTGCATTTTTTCAAATATGATAAATTTAAAATCATATCATCTAAAGAAACATCATCGGCTAATCTTACTAATGTTACCCCTGCACTCGTTTTAATCAATCTAACGTACTCATTTGCTTTAAATGAACCATTAGCAGTAAAAGCAAAAGTTGTTGTATCAGAGCCTTTAATTTGCGTTTGTGAAGCCAAATCAAAGCCTGCTTTACAAACTACCTGCTCATTCTCAAGCATGAATCCCAATTTTATCGGAACGCTTAATACCCCTGCATTATTTGAAAGTGGTAAAATGAAATCATTTTTTGAAGCCAAAGCACGAATAGCATCAATAATTTGATAGCCATTAGTTTCGTTATCAGGAAGTCCATTTGCAATAATTCCATATAAATCCATTAATTTGTCTTTATTTACATGAATATCACCATAGACCGATTCATTTACAGGGGTGCCATTACCTGCACCTGTGTTGTTTTTAATTCTACCATTTGGATATGCAGGATTGGAATTGTCTACATTTATGTTACTATTTAATTTTCTCATTTCTTTTTATTTATTACAAAATTATACATAATTTATGAATGTTAACGCTACCAAATGTGCAGACTTCAATTTTAATACTAATTCCTTAAATTCCTCTAATCGATTAAGTGGTACATCAGCAGAAGTACCTAACGTTTCTCCCCCGATAAAAAACGATGCCCACAAGTTTTCATCAGATACAGAAAACAATTCATTTGGCTTGTATGAATTAGCTATTATTTGTGCATCCGTTCCTCCATGTTGCGTTCCAACCCCATGTTGTGTATCGCTGCCATGCTCCACCATATCCAAAGATAAAGCCATTATCTCTTGTGGTGTTTTATAAACCCAAACTCCACCTTCCAAAAATCCATTTTCATGTAAATAAACATTGAATCCTGCTTGTTGTATTGCATACTCCAAATACTTAATATGCGCTCTTGCAGGTATATTTCTACCTCTTGCCATTCGCCTTGCAATTGCTTGTCGACGTGTTAAAGTGCTTAATGCAGTATTAGTAACCATTCCAAAGCGATATTCCCACAAAGCACAATCATCATCACTAAAATTGTCGGTATCTGGAATAGTTGAATCAATTGTGGCTTGTGCATCTTGAATGAAACGAATAAAGCTAACATTAAAAGCAGTATGCAATTTGTCTTTTATATCATCCTTGAACATATTAAATGCTCTTCCTGTAGGATAGAGTTGAATTGCCAAACCCGACACAATAGAAGCTAATGTACTTCCATTATAAGTCGGATATTTGAAAGGAGTTTTAAGTCCAAATGGTGTTTTAATCCCAAACGTGGTACTTTTTGATGTTACCTTGTACATATTATACTAATGTTCCGTTAATAGTTAAATATCTTAAATATGGAATAGTTCCCAAATCAAATTGATAGTTTGTAGTTGCATCCCCATCCACAAATAAATCCAATGTATCATAAAAATTTCCATTAACCAAACTTTCTGTTACTATGGATTGCACTTTCCCATAATACAAAATATCGTTTTTGTTTCGTTGCAAATCCGCTCCTGCAATAAACGGTCTAATCTTATAAAGCATATCAGTTAAACTCGCTTGAATTGTAGCTTGTACTGAACTTGAATTATCGTTTAATCCCGTTATCGTAATATCCACAGGAACTAAAACAACTGCTTGTAAATACAAATGCGCTTGTGCAGGTCGTCGCCCTCTTTCGTAAATTGCTTTTGTAATGTCAGGATCATAATTCAACACCGCTTCCACATCAGTCAATATCGTTCCTGTAGGCGTTCCTTTCCCATCAACAGAATCAACTAAAGTAGCTTCTACAAAAATATCTACTTGTCCAGGCAAACCATCTTGAACATAAGGATAAACTAATCTTACTCCTTGTGCATCAGTTGCCCATTGTCGATAATCTGCTCTACTTCCTCCTTGTGGCTCTAACTGAATAGCATTTAAAATAGCTTGTCGATATAATTCAACGGTTTCTCCTGCCTTTGGCTGTACTAAAACTTCCGTTACCGTTACCGTTTTATCAACCCCAATAACAGGCTCTGTAATGGTTAGATTATTGCCTATAGCTAAATTGTAAGTTGTTCCTGCACCAAGTGAACGAATGGTTATTACATCATCTGTTCCTGTACAAGTATATGCATTATCTAAAACGTAAAGTTGCCCTGAATTTAGCGAACCTTCATTACTTTTAAAAGTCAAATTTGTTCTTAAAACCGAACCTGCAACTCCTGAAACTGATACTTGAAAAGAGCCTACTGAATCAGAAAACATACCTCGATTAAGGTAAATCATTCCAAGCCTTTCAAGTGTTCCTCCATTGGCAGAAACATCAGCAGTATCAGGAAAAATATTATTTTGAATATCTCTTAAATAAAGATAGGCTAAATGGAATTGACCTGATAAAACAAGTGCCAAAGCATTTAAAACTTTTTTTAGATTATCGCTTTGTAAGTCTAATTTGTTTTTTAAATCACTAGAGATATTTCCGATTAAATCATTTATAGTTGGAATTGGCTTCATCCTAAATTGTTTTTTCTATTATTATTTCATTTTTTGCATTGTCATAAACCAATTGCAGTACTTTATCCTGTTGATTAGTTTTTTGACTAAAGCTAACTATTATTCTCAAATTATCTCTTCCTAAAATCTGTACATCAATCGTATAATTCATTAATGATTTTAAGTACGCTAAATCAACGTTTATTGCTTGAATGATACTCAACCTACCCGAACTATTTAATGTCGTATTTTGGATAGTCCTTTCCGTTTCTGAATTGAATTGCTTGGTTAGTTCGTTTTTCCAAACCAAAGAATTTCCCCAATAGTCAAAACGTTCCTCTGTATCTAAATAACTAATCTTTGTACTCGCTTCAATGTTTCCTCCAAATAAAGCCAAAAATATCTGTTGATAAAGAGATTCCCCCATTAGTAAATCATCATCTACAATAGAAAAATCCCCTCCTGCTCCTGTTTCAAATAAATTTATATCTGTTGTTATCATTATCTTTTACCTTGATTTGGTGTTATCACTGGATTTATTCCTTTTGGTGGTGTTCCATCAACATCAACTTTATATCCTTCAGGAGCAGTAATATTCAAGTTTAAATCTCCGCTTTTACTTTTGATAAATTCTTGAATATCTTTCATATTTGAATTACTTTCCCCTGCTAAATTTTTTGGTGCTGAATCAGTACTTGTAGAAGGAACGGTAACAGGAGTTTTATTAGCATTGAATAAATTTCCTGTAAACGGTTTTAATGGTGGTAATTTTGCTATTTCAGCTTGTTTATCAGATTTTCTTTGAGCAATATTTCCTAAAATACTTCCACTAACTATTTTCTGTGTGCTTATATTTTGAGGCGTATTAAATTCTGTCAAACCTTTTTGTTTTTTTAATTCTTTAGCCATTATACCGGTAGAATTAATCCAAGCATCATTATTTCTAGATAATGCACTTACTTGTTTATTAACCATCATATCGGTAGAATCTATTGAACTTACCATTGCATAAGTAAGAAGACCTAATACAGCTACAATAGCTAATGCAGGAGCAAGTAAAGCAACTTCAGCAGTTACCATTGACCACATAACGCCTAATAAAGACTCTCCTGTTAATGATGCTACTGCTTGTGCTGCTGAAATACCCAGAGTAACCGCTTCATAAGTTTTTCCTACCCAAGCTACAAAAGCCATTCCTTGAGCTAATCCATAAAATAAAAACGCCCCTACTTTTGCAACTACTCCTAAAATCAATAACCACTTCGCAACAGTCATTAATGTAGTGGCAAAGCCTTTATTTTTTTCTGCCCAAGAAGCTAATCCTCCTACCATTTTTGATGCAGATTCAGCCATATCTTTTATTCTAGGAAGCAAAGAATCCCCAATAGTAATAGCTAATATTTTCGCTTCATTTTTAAGCCTATTCCATTTTATTTGAGTGTTTTCCTTTGCTCTCAACATAGCCTCTCCCACTTTTGTAGTATTATCTGCTAATAAACCCATTATTTTAGATTCATCTTTTAATGCGGCACCTGCTAATAATGATGCAGCAGCTAAAGCACCTTGTCTTGGAAATATAGTAGCTAATTCAATACCCATTTTTTTTGCTTGTTTTGCAATAGCGACTATAGCAGGAACCACACCTCCTTTTAGTTTTATCAAATCTGTTCCTGACCTTGCTCCTAAAGGAAGAATTACTTTTTGTAGTTCATTTTGTTTTTTTGTGTAATCAGACATCCCAATACCCGAAGAGCTTAATCCCTTTTTTAATTTAGAACCCATTTTCATAAAAGACATAGAAGCTAATCCCAAAGCATTTTGAACTTCCGAAGCAGGCATTGTAGTTGTTGTCATTGCAGAAGTAGCCGCTAAATACTCTTTATATTTACCTCCTGCTAATCCAAACAAAACAGCATTTTTGGCAAAAGATTGACTCATATCATTAATCTTTAATTTACCATTTTGTACAGTTTTAGCAATATCTTCAAATACTTCATTTGCTTTTAATCCCTCGCCTCTAAACCCATTTAATGAGCCAATCATTACTTCTGTAGCTTGTTGCATAGTACCAATCCCTGCAACTGATAATTTAGCAGCATAATTCAAAGCATTAGAAGCATCAACTCCTTTAATTTGAGCAGAAGCTAACTCATAAAACTGACTTGCCAAATCATCTAACGGAACTCCTGTACTTTTTGCTACATCAAAAATAGTTTGCTTAATATTTTCTAATTCTTGAGGTGTTGCGTTTAAGATAGTATTAAGATTAGATAATTTATCCTCAAAGGTCATTGCTTCATTCACAGCATATCCTAAACCTGCTCCAATAGCAACTCCTGCTCCAAGCATTTTATTACCTGCTGAATTGAAACTCCTACTTGTTCGCATTGCTGCCGCTTGTGCTGTAGCTTCAAAAGCAGTTGTTTTTCGTGTCATTTTGGAAACAACATCGCTGAATTTATCTACAGCGGTAAAAATTGTCGGAACACGCATTGTAGCTATAGCCATAATTTTGTCTTTTAGTAAAAAACCCTCAAGCAGTTTTACTACTGTCTTGAGGGTTTTTAGTTTTTATTTAGTTTGTTAATGCGTTGGATTTCGTCGTACCAATATAATAAGCCTTCAAAATCGTAATCATCAACATACATCTCACTTATAGTTTTGGGAGTCCAATGGTAGTAATCAACAACGGTTTTTATTACGTTATCTAATCCTTCGCCATCAACTCCTAAGGAAAAACGGAAGCAATCTGACTTATAATATCATAATCATAAGCACTGAACTTGTCAATAGTCCTTAACGGTTGGTCAATGATGTAAGAAGTTACCTTTAATTGATATGTCAAAATATCTGTTTGGAGAACTAATCCTTTACCTAAACTCGCTTTTACCGTTGGACTAATTCTAGTACGGAAATTGATTTCCTTTACTACCACTTCCCCTGCTTCTTCATCCTTAATAGGATTTTTCAACATCAATTTAGGAATATTTGTATCTGCATCAAAAGAAACAAAACCATCCATGATTCCATCCAATACATCGGGATATGAATCCTCAAGTTTATTCCTTTCTACAGGCTTCTTTGAAAAAGCATTTACAAAGTTTTCTAAATCATCTAACGCTACTTCCTTACTTACTGTTGTTTGTTTCATCTCTACTTATTTTTAAAGGTTAATATTTTTGTAAATTTCCTCCACCTGCAACTTTCAATGATAATGTTCCTGCATTAGCATCAGTAGCTAAATCTCCAACAGGTCTGCCTGTACCTCTGTAGATAGCTCCTGAAATCATTGAAAATGTCCATAATCCCAAAGAAGGAGAACCTGCCATTAAATTCAAAGTTGATAATTCAATATCACTAATTTGGTCAATAGCAATAGGACCATCAACTGACCATCTTGCTCTGTTTAATTGCGACATCATATCTCCTGCTGAAGTTACTTGATTTGCATCATCGTTACCTCTGATTCCACCTTTATCAACGTTAAAGGTTTCATTTCCTTTTGGATAATAACGATAAGTATTTCCTAAATGATTGCATACAATTTCTTCGCAATCCCCGAATACAAAATTTGACATATCTTTTTATTTTTTAAAGTTAAAATCCTGCTTTAGCAGTAGTGCTTTCAATTCTAGCAATCCCCGTTCTCTTGTAACTGAATGTAGTTTCAAATCTGTTTGGATTTGTTGTACTAATCTGAACATTCAAACTTGCTTTTGAAAACTCTGGGTCGTTAATCAATGCTTTTTGAGCTTCCCCATCAAACAAATCATAAACAATACCTTTCCATTCACTTGGTTTGATACAACCATCTACATTCACAATTTGACTGTCTGCAACCAATGTTTTATCCTTCAAGTAGATTGTTTCTAACGTTCTATAAGAATCAGAAACATTCCAATCAATGTTCAAGTTTCTTGGATAAGAATATTGCAATGGCACTTCCCCATCAGGGTGGTATGTTGTAACCAAATCTTGAATTACATAAGCACCATTTTTCAATAATACAGTAGAACAACCTTTCTTAACAAGTAGATCACGATTGTTGTAATCTCTCATATCCTTTATGTTTCCATCAGCAGGAATTGGCATATCAGGATAAGCCATGTTATTCACATCTAAATTTGGATTATTTTGGAATACCACAGCAGCTAAAGCAACTACGTTAGCAGCAGCCTCCCATGAAAAACCTAATGAATTTGGAGCAGGACAAAGAACATTTGTTACTTGGTTTACTCTAGCTCCATTATCGGTAATAGCAGTTAAATCGCCATTACCACTTAAAGTACTTCCAAAGTAAGCGCAAAATGGTTTGAAGATTAATCCTGAATAACGCCCTGTTGGGTTAACATCATTTGGAACACCATTGAAAGCCTCTAAAACTGCTAATTGTGCTGTTCCGTATGAGTTAACAACGATTGTATTCCAATTATCTGAAAATTGAGTCAAAGCATCTGAAATGTCAACTGTTCCCGAACCAACAGAAGAATCAGTTTGAGAATAAGCTACTCCAACTGCATCTGTTCCGTAATTGATTTCAATACTTAATTCAGCACTTGTAGCACCTGACCATTTTGAAACAAAAGTGATAACTCCTGCTGTACTTTCAGCGGTACAAGGAGCAGATAAAACATTATTAATAACATCTACAATTTTCCCTGCAATTACCGTAGGAGTATCTCCCGTAGCAACTGAAAATGAATATGATTTGTAATCAATAGAATCTCTACCGTTTACAATCAATGTATGTGTAGCGTTTCCTGTTGCTGTTCCTGTAACAGTCCATTCACGCATTGTAGGCGTACCATCAGAAATTTGAGGATAAACGATTGTTGGAATACCACCAACCCCATCCCCTGATAATGGTCGCAAAATTCTCATAATACTATGAATTGGAGAACCATAACCAAACAAGTTTGCAGCTTCAACAGCACTTGTAACTTCTACTCCTGTAGTCGTTAATCCTGATTGATTAGCATCGTTTGCTTCTCCAAAAATAGCAATGACTTGAGGTAAATTTTGAGTATCATTTATAAATACCCCTTTTTTTACATTATAACCGCTAACTCTCGAAATTCTATCAAGACCAACAGCTGTTGAAATTGTACTCATTTGTATTTTTTTTAATTGTTAAAAACTAATTGTGTTCCGTATGGTGTATTATTGTATGAAATATTAGTAGTATTCCCTTGAAGCGCAACTGCATCCCACAATAATTGATTTTCTTGAACTCTTACACTAAATAAAATTCTCGCAAATCTGATATATGAACCATCTTGGTTACTTTGTCTTTCGTGGTTAGAGTAGTCATTATCAACAATGATTTTCTCTACATACTTCCCACCTATTAAGCCTCTTGGAAATCCTAAAGTATCAAGTTTCCCTGAACTTAAAATGTATCTCACAATTCCTAAATATCGATATAATTTATTCTTTGCTACAATACTTGCAGGAACATCCCCAATTCCAATTCCACAGCACCATAAATCAACATAATAAAGGCATTTCCCTTGCGAATCTTTGATTGTGTAACCTTCGTATTCAGCAAGTTTAAAATCTACTGAAATAGCGACATCCATGCTTTTATCAAATGGCTCTTGAAGTTCTAAAAAAACTTCTACATTATCATCAAAACTTTGAATAGTAACTTGGTTAGTAACTTCCTCTAAAAGAATCTCGGCTAATCGATTTCCAACTTGTTCAAATCCTTGTGTACCTATTTGTTCAGTTAAAATAGCCATAATTAAGATTCTCTATAATCCCCACACCAAATTGTTATTAATCCTAGATTTTCATCAGGCAAATTCTCTCGCACTTTGTAGTTTTTTAGTCCATCTGAACTATCAACAAAACTTACATAATGTCCGATTAAATCAACCTCTTCAATACCTTTTTTATTTGTCCGTACAGGATAGCCTTGATTTACTAAAGCTAATTCATCAAACGTACATTGAACTTTTTTTGTGTTGACCTGATTCCCATCAGTATCAAAAAAATTAACCACTTTGACCGCCCATCCTTGAATAGTAACCGTTTTGCTTTTATCTAGGTTAGTGAAAGTAATATCAATCTGATAACCACCACTATTAACAATATACTTTGCATCACGCTTTATAATATCGAACAGGCTTAGTGTCATTGTAGGTTTATTTTTTAAGCATTTGCATCAGCTACTTTTTCAGCAGCAGTTTTAGCTTTTGGCTTTGCATCAGTTGTAGCTTCTACATCAGCAGTAGTAGCTTCTACAACAGGAGCTTCTACATTTTCGGTATTCGCTTCAGTAGTTGTCGATTCAACATTTTCAGTTGCAGAAGAAGCCACATCAGCTACTTTTTCAGCAGGAGCATCTATTAATTCGATTGCTCTTGTATCTACCAATTCCCTTGCGTTGATTGTCAATTCAGAATCATCAATAACTTCCCCATGTTTTGCAATTCTGTTATTCTTAACGCAAATCGCAAGTGTAATTACTTTATATTTCATAATGAAAAAAATTACGGAAGTACTTGCATTGTATATATCTTATCAATTGTGAATGGAACCACAAGCGGAGCAGAAGTCAATTCGATTGTACTAGACAACGTTTTCAAATCTGAATAAGGTCTTATTAAGAATGGTGCTTCAACAATTCCAGGAACAGCAGAAGGCGTTCCATTTAATGTAGTTTGAACCATTGTTGGTAATCCACCAAATACTGTTTTCCCTTGAAAATCATCTGGAATCATTACAACAGTATTTTCAGCTAAATAGTACTGTGTAGCACCATTTTTGTCTGTATACTTCTCGTTGTAAGTCCAAATGTTAACAGAAAAATCTCCTGAAGCAATTTGACCATGAAAAGCGAAACCACTCATTCCATCAAATTGAGGCATAGCGATATTCACTCTTTGAACTTGTTGCAAGATGTTTTTACCGTTATCTTTCATGTAGTTCGATTGTAAAAGCGCATTTAACGCTTTAGTACGCATCACTACATTCACAGCTGAACCTCCTGAATTTCCTACGTTACGCAAAAAATCTAATCCATATCCAATGTCTTGAATTGGCAAAGCTGTAACATCATCCCAATATTTAGCACCCGGACCTGTAGAAACATTTACCATTGAAGTTGGTTTTCTTCTGTAGTCAATGTTGTCACCATTCACCAATGAAACAATACCTGTTTGCAATACGTCAGCTTGTTGCTTACGAATTGCACGAATGATTTTGTTTCTGTTTTTTTCAACACCCTTGTAAGCGTTTAACGTGATAATCTGATTGATTGTAGGATTATCAAGAATATTCGCTTGAGCAATGTTTGTCATGTAGATATTATCACGATTAAAATCGTAATCCTCTTTAAAATAAGGAGGTTGATACAAGTTTTCAGTAGCTCTAGTGTACTTGTTTTTATTACCTTCTGTGAAACGAACAACATCAGAAGCAATTAAGTCATTATCTCTTTCAACTTCTACACTTACTAAAAGAGTTGGAGCAGTTTCTTCTGGAAACCATGCTGAAAATCCTGAACGAACAGGAATTACCTCTTCAAATTTACCTACGATTTTCTTAACAATCGTATTACTATGGTTAATTATACTTAATGACATAATTAGTTATTGAATTTAGTACCTTCAGTAACGTTGTTAAGAACGAAACCTTGAGTTGTTAATATATCTCTTAATGCTTTTGAACCTACAATGGTATCTAAAGTAACTCCTATTGGAAGGATTAAGTTGGTTGCATCAATGTCACCATCAATTGCAATATTAGCTGTTAACGTTGTTCCATCAGCCATTGTATTCACACCTTCAATTTTCAAAATACCAATAACATTAGCTAAAGTAGATTGAGTTACAGGAGAAACACCATTCAATGTTCCGCTTGTTCCTTGCTCGATTGTGATTGTTGGAGCAGTACCTGTACCTGTTGCAGCAAGGTCTGTTTTGTTTCCTACAGTAGTAGCAGTAAACAATACATCAGTACCACCATGTAAAACAGCACCTGTATTATAACCTGTCAATGAACCTGAATAAGTACCCGTTACTGTACCTGCTCCTGTTGTTGCACCTGCTAATAAATTAGCGAAAGCGGCAGCCAATTGAGCAATTGTAGTAGCACCTGTAGAAGTATAGGTTAAACCACCTAAAATCATTGTTTGACCAGCAGTTAAAGCTGTTCCAAAACGGACTTGAGCAGTTTCGTATGTTCCTGCATTTCTGTAAACCAAAATACCATCTTGAGCATCTAATGATTCTCCTAGATTGTTTACAAAAGTAGCAGCCATATATCTGTTACCATAGGTAAAGACACTTTGTGCATTGTAATCAACCGTTGATTGATTACGGGTGGCACCCCTTTGATTAGCGTATATATTCATCTCTTAATTGATTAAATTTTAAACTTAAACGCTTTTTCAAGTAAAGCAGCTTCTGCATCAGTAGCATTCTCTACCACCACAGTAGCAGCTTCAGTTACCACATCATTAGCGTTGTCAGCACCTAAAGCATTTACCTTACCTTTAGTAGCAATAGCCACTAAAAAGGCATTTTTTTGAGATTCTAAAATGGCTTTACCACTTTTAATCCCTTCTACTACAGACTTTGAATCTGCTTCATAAAACGCCAACCAAGAATTTACAATCTCTTGTTGGGCGTTGGCTCCTTCAGTTAAGATACTTTGTACCAACTCCGGGTGCGCACTGTTTAATTCTGTTCTTGTCATTTTTGAATTAGAATTTTGATTAATATTAGTATTCTTTTTTATACTTGTTGTTGTTTCTTGTTTTCTAGTTTTAACAAGAACCTTTTTGATAACTTCTTGTTTAGATGCAATCCCATCGATAAATTTCCCTACGGAATCCTTTGCAAAAGCATCATGTCCATTATCATAATCAGTTCCTTTTAATATCGGTCTGAATTTTGCTATTGAATCTAAAAACCTTTCGTTGATAGGGTCTAGCAAATTATTTACAATCAGTTTATAGTTGTTATTATTCAACGCCTCTTCAATATCCTGATTCTTCTTTGTTGACTTGGTGGCATAAAGTCTAATATACTTTTCTCCATCTTCATCCTCTGTATTAGCTGCTCTTCCTTCAAACTGAACCATTGTTCCGCAACTTCCTACATTACTCATTTCGCTTTCGGCACTTATCTCTTCACAAGCACTTAAAATACCATAACACGCACTACAAGCCATCCCTCCTTTTCTAACCAATCCATAAACAGGTTTGGTTTTTCTGATTTCAGTAATAGCATCAGTCATTATTTCGACTGCACTTGTTGAACCACCTCCTGAATTAGCATAAATGATAAAACCTTTGATGTTATCATTCTTTGCAAGGTCAAGCATATTTTCAGAAAGCTGTGTCATTCCGTAGCTTGAAGCACCACCATCAACTGTAATAACCCCATTCAAGTTAACTATTGCTATTCCTTGAATATCCTCGCTTGTAGGCTCAAAATCATCATCGTCGCACTCTACATAATCATCCAAATCGTTATCATCATCATCACATTTAGGACCACTTAAAATAGAGATTGAATTATACTTCTTTTCAGGCAATTCTAAAACTTGTCCGTTTTTTGAATTTGCTAATATCTGAATCATAGCAGGTAAAGACTTCGCATCAACGCTCCAAGCACCTATTCCATAAACCTCTCTTGCTAATCCAAAATTCATACTCATTTTACTTTTGATTTAAAACACAAAAAGTGTTACCCGCTTTACGCAGATAACACTTTTTGTGTATTTTTTCCTAAATTTTGCACCTTTGTCATCACGACAATAGTTTTATAATTCGATACAAATATATAAAAAGATTTTAATAAATTACATTTCTGCAATTATTTTTATTTTTTTGATGTTTTTATCATTAAAATTGTTTTAATGCTTTACACAAAGAAAAAACCCTATTTCTCTGTGTTATCAGGAATAGGGTTTTTAAATAAATAATCATTGTAGATTATTCTTTTGTTGATTCTTATTTTTGTCTTATAGCTCTATTTTCCATTTCATTAATATTTTCTATATAAAAAGCTCTTAATTTTTCAAGACTTTGAATATTATTTACAATACCCGAAACACTTACATAAGTCGTTTCTGCTTTCATTTTACCATCATCTAATCTGTAATGATGTATGTGTTCTGAACCTTCTTGAAATGCTTTAAAACATTTTTCAATTTTAGCATCAATTTGTTCTATCTTTTGGATAAAATATTCTACTGTTCTTGTTTCCATTATAATTCTAATTTTAAGTTTGTTTTGTTACTTGCATTATGCTTTTGTCTATTCTTAAACTCTAAACTAATCCACGTTTTCAAATCTCTACCATGAGCAACTTTATGTTTTGATTTTGTAAACCCATGATGAAAGATAAGTTTTGCTTTTACAAGGTTACTGAATACTGCTCCGAATACTCTTGGCTCTTCTGGAACAACTCCACCTTGTGCAAAGTATGCTTCTTTCAAATCATCCGAACTGAACCACTTGAATTGTGTTTTAACCCATTGTTCAGCAAATGCAAATATCTTATTGAAGTTATGCTTGTTTCCGTACATTACGCTTTCAATAGCCTCTTCCTTTGATTGAATTTCTTTTGATTCCATAGTTACAAATCTTTAAATTGTTTGATTATAAATAGCATGGATACTACTAAAATTGATTCAAAGCACCATAAACATAATCCACTTAAAAAATCAATTGAATTAAATGTTTTACAAATAATATAAGAGTTTCCAATTAAAGAAAAAACTACTAAAATAATACCCGTATATAATAAAAAGTTATCTTCATTCATAGTTATAATTCATTTAAAAGTTTGTTAGCCTTTGTTAATCTTTCAATAAGTTTGATTTTATCATCAATAGGAACAACAAATCTAAACTTTGTCATGCTTGGAAAATCTGAATGACTTGGAATAAATGGTAAATTCCATAAATCTCTTTCGTAGATAAAACGATACTTCCACAAATCATCTTTAATATGCTTTTCAATGTAGTCAGTTTCCTCAACTAATTGTCGCATTTCAATAAGGTTTTCCTCTGTTGGCATAAATGCTATTGCTTCCCCATACTTGGTATTGTGAATAAGACTATTACTTACAATTTGATAGTACTCCATTGGAAATTCTTTTTTAAGTAATTCAATGTCTTGTTTCTGTAAACACTTTGAATACTTATAATGGTTTTCCATTTGGTAGCACTTCAACTCCGAAATACAACCACCATCAACTTTAACTTGGAAATCCTCTGAACCACTATGCCATTCTATCTTTGGATTAATAGTTGTTCTGTCAATTACCAATTCGTATTCTGAACCCAACTGCCAATGAACCCAAACCTCCCAAAGTTTACCCCAACTCATTTCCCATTTAGTAACAGGAAGTGAAATTCCTCTACCCAATTCAAGTTCCATTGCTTTCTGATTGATATAGGTAATGGCTCCTGCTCCGAAGCCATATTTACCTTTACCATCAAGCATAAGAACAGATAATTTACTAGAAGTAAATCTTGCTACTCTATTTGCTTTATTATTCATTACTTCTTAAATTTTTTGATTAAAGTAATAATCACAACCATTAGTAAGTTTCCTCCAACAAATCCACTAACTAATAATATTGCACTATTCATTTTTCAATTTGTTAAGTTGGTAAATTACTTTGTCGTAGTTTGCTTTATCCTTATCATCAATTACTTTTTGAATAAACTCTAAATCTGATTCTTTTTCAATCAATGACTTTTTCTCTTCAAATAATTCAACCAATTTTTCATACTTTGATACATCCTCAAATTCAGCATCAATAGTAGAAAAAACATCTTTCACTTCGTCAACAGTTTGCATCCCTTTCAAAATATCAGGAGCATATAATCTTCCAAAGAAACTTGCTGAACGATATTGAAACATTAACTCTGGCATCGTTTGCCATTTAGAACCTGTTTTAGCTAACCATCCTTCCGATTTAACCATTAACCAAGTAACAGTTGGACCAACTAATTTATTCCCATCCATATCTTCAGTATAGGCTCTACAACCATAATCATCAGACTTTGGAACACCAACAAACTCAAATCTCAATGGCTTAAATCTTCCACATGAATTTATTGAAGCTATAATAAATGTTGAACTCCAACTAGGTTTCCCTTTGATAATATCTAAATTCTGCATTACTTCAAATGGAGAAATTTTCAATCTGTTTGCCATTTCCAAAGCAATCATAGTATTTGGAATATTGTTTTTGTATGCAGCAGGTACTAAATCTGAACTTGCTAAACCTTTTGCAATTCTTTGACCATCCTCAAATGATGATATTGTACTAAATATTGAGGAATCTGTTTTTACTAAATTTGACATCTTACAATTCGTTTAATTTGGTTAGTAATTCTTTTAATAGGTCAGAAACTCTGTTTGAACATTCAACTGAAAACTCTTTGATTTCGGGTTGGTCTGAATCATACATAATAGGAAATCTTGAAAGTTCATCCTTTAAAATACTTTCGTAAAACTCTTTACCATAAGCCAAACGTTTCACTCTTGCTTTGTTTTCGGAATCAGATTTCTTTTTCGCTTGTGATTCTCTTTCTTTTATTGCTTTTTCAACATCTGAAACAAATTTATCAAACCACTCTTTATTTCTTCCTACTAAAACTTCTCTGTTAGCAATAAGTTTTGAACTTCCTTCTAAAAATATAGGATATTCTTTAGTTGAATCATAAGTCAATCCTAATTTTAAAAGTATCTTAACTCTTTCTTGATATAGATTTTCTTTATCAGCAATCTCTTTTTGCTCTTTGGCATCAGCAATAGACTTTTTAGCATCTACTAATATCTGCTCAAATTCTGTGATTGAGGCATGGAATATTTTATCAGTTGGAATACTTATATCTGGAAACTCTTTGCTGAACATAAAATATAAGTTATCAGTAATCCCAAAACCAATCTCAAATAATCTGTTTTTACGAATCTCAAACTGCTCGTCTTTTTGCTTTTTAAGCTCGGCATCACGTTTCTCTTGAACGACATCAGAAATGGTTTTTTTAATGGCTAACAAAACGTTTTCAAACATTGTAGAATCACAACCATAAACATCATCATACGCATAAGTGCTTTCAATATCTTTAGAAACAAATAGCTTATCTACCAATTCAAATCCAACCTCTTTCAAACGATTAACACGAACTTGGAAAATCTCTTGCTTCATAGCCTCGTTTTCTAACCTTTGGTTTTCCCTTGCAGTAATGTCGTTGGTTTTATCCATCAACGTTTTTGCAACACGTTCTTTCACTTGGTCAAGCATCAAATCGTACTCTTCAAAATCATACTCCCCATTCAAACTTTGGTCAACTAATTTAGTAGATGATTTCAAATTTTTAAAAGTCATTTTCTGAATAACATTGTAGCAGTAAGTTTCGATATTTTCAATATCGCTTTTGATTCTGTCAATACGGATTTGCTCTGCTTTTTCAGCCAATTCCTTTTCGTCTTTTTTGCGTTGTTCCTCTGCTTGTAGTTTCGTAGTAGCCTTATCCTCCAAAGTAACGTTAATCTCAATCAAATCTTTCAAATTAGCTTTATCAGTTTTCTTGTAAGATTCAAAAACTGAAATGTTATTTTTCTCAATGTTCTGAATAAGGTATCTCGGCTCTCGAAGTTCAGCACGAATACCATTCAACTCCTTCAATTCATCCGAAGTCAGTTTTTCAATAGCAACCAATTCCTCTAATCGGTCTTGATGCTTCTCTTTCAACTCATGCAAATTCTCTTTGGCTTTTGCATAATCTGATAAAAGCACTAAACTCTTATCACTTGAACCCATAAATTCTTTTACCGCAACCTCTTTCGTTCCGAATACTTCTAATTGTTTTTCCTCTAAAATCATAATGTTTGTTTTTAAATTGTTTTTTAAGATGTTGTAAATTTATAACATTTTATTTAATGCGACAAATTTACAACACTATTTTTTACTTATTTTCGATAAATTTACATCAGAAAGGTAAATCATCGTCCTCTTCCATCTGCTTAATATCTTCGGGAGTAGCTTCATGAGTTTTAGAAACAGGCTCCCAAATTTTACCATTACCTAAATAAACACTTTTAACTTCCTCTCCTGCCTTTTTAGCTTCTATCTGCTCTTTAGATAGACTTACCCTTACCGAGAAGTCATTGTCAAATTTGTCAGGCTCATCGTTATCCCAACTCTCTAAATTCAAATACTTCTTTCCGTTCTCATGGATTAAAATTCTCTCCTTTGGAATATCTGTTAAACAGATGCTGAACGTTCTTCTTTTACCTTGTTTCATCTTTCGATTCTTTATATTCAGTTAATACTACTTTTACAAGATTCTTTCTCGAATCCAACCATCCTTTTAAACATTCTTGACTGTGTTTCATTTTTAATTGATTTTAAGTTAATTTTAATTTTTGAATTATAGCAGCAAGTACGCCTACGCAAATACTATTTCCTGCTTGTTTGTACAATTGTGAATCCGATATTAGCTTTGAGTTTATTGTTCTTTCAATCATATCTTCGTTGAAGTCCATAAGTCTGAAACATTCCGTTGGAGTTAATCGACGTATTCTTTGAGTAATTAAAGCATTTCTTTTTACAGAAGCAATGTATTCATCGCTTGAACCTGCTCTACCAATTGCGTGAGTAATACAACCCGCAATATTTTCATCAACTACTAAATTTTCAAGTTTTTTAAGCTGTTGGTTTGTTAGAAGTCCACTTCTACTGCTTCTTAACGCAGGAGAAAACTCTGTATATTCTCTTACTTGTTCTCCGAAATCATTTGTTAAATCATAAATAACCACATTATCTTTCTGAACCGTAGTCAAAGCATTAGATGTTCCGTTTTCGTTTATCTCTAACATTTGCTCGGTTTCCAATCCGACTTGTCTACTTTTTGGATTCTCTGGATTACGAACTCTAATTGCTCCTATTTTAACAACAGGCTGACCACTTCCATCTTCTCTAGCTCTTGCCGGTATAGTAGGGCAATTATTATCTTCTGTAGGTCGAAAGCCTTTTCCATCTTCGTGAGTGCGCCAAGTACCTATTTTAAAAAATTCTTGGTCTGTTGACATTTTATGTTGATTTGCCATAACACAATTTGCTATATTTTTTTATGTTGGATTTGTAAAAGGTAAACTTCTTGGTGCTTTTTGAAGATAATCAATCATTTTATCGCTCAAAAAATACTTTTCATCAACTTCACTTTCCAAAACATCTTTAAGTCTTTTTTCCAAAGGAAATGGTTTTGGAAATTGAAAATCATTGTCTTCATCATCACGAATACCAATGATGAAAATACGTTCTCGATTTTGTGGAATGCCGTAATGCTTTGCGTTTAAAACTTGAAAGTAAATATGATAAGGCACTGCATCCTCATAAGGAAAAAATGTATGTACTCCGTTTACTGATTTACCACCTAAATAATTTATCCATTCCTGGAATGTTCTACCAAATTCTGCTTTTTTATCATCCTTATCGTGTGAAAGCAATCCCTTTACATTCTCAAAAATAAAGTATCTCGGATTGTTAACTTGAATAAACTCCAAAGAATTAAAGAATAATATCCCTCGTTTATCTTCTTTTCCTAATCGCTTTCCTGCTAAAGAAAATGATTGACAAGGAGGAGAAGTCATATAAACATCTAAACTTTCGCTTGGAATTTCACGCTCGTAAACATTATTTGGAAAATACTTTGGCTTACCATAATTTAACTCAAATGTTTGTCTTGCGTACCTATCCATATCACAGGCAAATAATTCGTCATATTCAATCCCTAATCGAATTAACGCTTGATTAAATGCTCCTACACCGCTGAAATCTGAACCTATTTTAATCATCTGATAATCTATTTAATGAATAACCATTTTCTTTTGCCCATTCAGGGTTTTCCTCTACTAATTTATGACCTTCTCTACTCAATGCAATCCAATGTTTTGTATCTAAAAATAGACTTCCTAAACGCCCTTTTTTATGATGTATGTCAGTAGTAGGCTGCTTGGTAATCGGACAAACTTTATTTTCAGGTTTCCCTAAAAACTCAATCCTCAAAACTGAATACTTTAGGTTTTCTATTTTCCGCTTCTCGCTTACCTTTGGAATCACATATTTTTTGATTGCTTTAGGTTTTGCAACTGAACCTAAACATTTACATTTCGTAAAAGAATTGTATTGTTTAAATTCAGTTTTACAAACCTTACAAACCTTTAGTTTGAATTGTGCCATTACACCGCTTTCAAATGTTTCTCTTCGGTGTTATTCAATCCTGACTTATCCTCTTTTTGGTTGAACAAATCATTATCTCGCTTACCTTGATAAATGAATTTCCAAACTTCAGTAGTCAAATCAGCAACTATTCCTTTGGCATCTAATACAGATTCTGATTCCTCATTTTCAAACTTAATCAATGGACTTGCCAAGCCTACTTTGCCATCTTCACAATCCAAAGAACCCGTAATCTTAATTCCTTTATCCGTTAAAGTGAATCCTGTTACATTACAGCGTAGAATTTCATCGTTGTAACCTCGAATAGCTTCTTTTAGTTTTTCTTCGTTATTTCGATTGTTTTCACGGGCAAAATTCCAACCAGTAAGCAATCCTAAAGATTCTGCAAATACCGATTTTAATTCGTTTAATTTGTTGACCAAATCCTCGTGTGGAATTGAATCACTCTCAACAGATAGTAAATCGTTTGGACTTGTAATGTCAAACCAATCTACTGATAATTGATTTTTTGAATTTAACTTTAAGTGCCTTAACTCAAAGTTTTTTACAGGCAATTTCGTGTTCATTTTTATTTATAATTAATTGTTAATAATTCTTAATGATATTCCACTCGGTTTTTGCATAACATAATAAATACTACTACACGCACCATAACATTCAGATAGTTTTCTATCAATATTCATTTGCACTCTTTCAGGGGTTGTATTTTTAGAAAATTCCCTATCAAATAAATACGGATTATCTTTTACTAAATTTAATTTGTCTTGTTCTCTAATGCAGTCAAATATTTTTGAAACCTTAATGAAATTTTCCCAATATATATGAAAAGCAGATAGACTGCAAGACAATGCCCCTTTTTCAACTTCCTCAAAAGGATTTACAAATGTTTCATTCATAATAATTCTATTTAAAAAATAAGTCCATTTCCTTCTGTTCGTTTTTTACCCTACCATATATTCTAAAAGTCAAAACATTTTCTCCAAAATTAAAGTAATCCAAGTTCATATCAAAACCATATTTAGTGCTATCATCGTATATAGCGTTCAAAGTAATAATTTCATTCTTTCTTTTTTTAGAATTTTCTACTTGTTTTGGTGTTGGTGTTTTTAAAATGTCGTGCATCAATTTTCTCCAAAAAAATGCTCTACCATCTAAATCAATATCTTTTGATGCTGAAACCTCAATCTCTACATTAATCTTTTCCATTGGAGGAAGATACTTTATTTTATCTCTTAAAAAGATTTTACAACTTTGAATTATCTTAGTTGTAATGTGATAAGACAAAGTATTATTTACAAAAAGATTTGAAGTTAAATAATACTTCGTGAAAACATCTTCTCCTTTCAACTTACTTTCTTTAGAGTTTTTAATTTGATAATAGGTAGGAGCGTTTTCAATAACAATCTCTTTTATCAAAATCAAATTAGACTTTTTAACCTTTCTTGAAAATCTCAAAACTTGGTCTTTTTGACAATCAGTTAATTTTGAAATTACATCGTTTAATTCGTTATTCATAACACTATCTCTTTATAGTTAATTTTGCTTTCTAATATAATCTCTCGCCTCTTATGAATGAAACGATAAACGTCAATCATGTTTTGTATCGTGTAAAATGGCAGAAACCCTATTGATACCTTTGGATTAATATTCAAAACCTTAATAGCGTAATCAAATTGCCTACATTTTATATTAAGCATTTCTGAAATATCCCTTCTTGTAAAGTATTTATTCATTACATTTTGCTTGTTAAATCATTCCAATAGTACAACTGCGTTTTATCCAATGCCTCTTGAATATCATCATGCATAATCTCCTTCGCAAAGGTTTTTAACTTACCATGAATTGAAACTTGAATCTTCCATTTTTTAGTTCCTAAAACCGATATAGGATAGATCTTGATTTCATTTTGGAGAAGCAACTTGAATTGATCCGCTGTCAACTTATTTTGAAATGAACTCGATTTCTTTTTTGAGGACATCTATTTCTTTGTTTTTATTTATCTCCAACTGCTCTTTCTCCATCTTTAAAATCCTTATTTCAGTTTCTAACTTTCCGATTTTAGATTCATTTACACTATATTTTGAAACAGCAGTCTTACAAATTGTTTCTATGTTTTGGCAGTATGCCATTACTCTCCAAATTGACATTAGCAAATCAGTAAGCTCTTTTTTACGCTTGGCATCTAACTTCGGATTCAAAATCCATTCAGAAAGCGAATTGGAAACAATTGTCAAATCCTCTAAATTCTTATCTTGAGCTAACCATTGTGCAGTATCAGCATAATCAAAACGCTCTCTTACTTTTTTAGCCATTTCTAAAACAGCCTTCACTTGGAATCGTTCTATCTTATCTGCTTCCTCTCTTTGTTTGTTTAGACTTTCCATGTGTTAGAATAACTTAATTATGAATAATCCCGTTATTGCCCCACAACCTGCTCCTAAAGCATAAATAAGTTTTTGGTTTAAATCAGATAAAGCAATTTTTGAAACATTAAACGCCCATAATAAACTGATTCCAAATGATGCTATGAATATTCCAATCCAATTCAAATGACTAATAAAATAGGTATTTATAGCAACCAATCCTATTTGAAAAAATGATGTTAAAAATGTTTTCATATTAAAATAACTTTTGTTGTGATACATGATTTTTAATGCGTTCTACTGCTTTGTCGTAATATTCTTTGTCAAGTTCGCAACAAGTCAATTCAAATCCGTAATCGTGTGAAGCAATAGCTATTGAGCCACTGCCTAAGTGCGTATCGAGTATTTTGTCGCCTTGTTTAGCGTATTTGTCTAAAAGCCATTTGTACAATTGTACAGGTTTTTGAGTTGGGTGTATTCTTGTTTCTTTGTTTTTCATATCGTGTTGTATCATCCCGTGCCAAGCTATTTTAACCGATTTTATACTATTTAGCAAAGAACAATAAGCAAGTTCGCCATCGCTGTAAGTTGGCATCGTTACACATTTGTCCCAATAAATCCTTCCGCCAGCTAAAAAGTCAAATGGATAGTAATTTACACCCCAAATAATTTGCTCTTTTGAAACTCTAAAAAGCTCAATAAAGTATTCTTTGGTTGGCACATCGGCATCCCATTTTTGCTCACCGTACTTTTTAGAGTTGGAAGCACTTTTTTTACTTTGCTTTTTATCGGTGCTGTTTTTTACATCAGCATTTATTCCGTATGGCGGGTCAACTATTGCCAAATCAAAATAATTATCAGGATAGCGTTTCATAAGCTCCATGTTATCCTCGTTTGTAATTGTAATTTTATCTGTTATTTTCATATTTTAAAATGGAATATCATCATCGCCATCATCAATATCATCTGACATTGATATACCAATAGGCTTGACATAATTTTTACTTGCAAATGTTTGAACTCCGTTGTTTTCCCAATAGAATTTATTGAGTTTAAAATCAAAAAATAGTTCGCATTGACCTTGCTTGGCAACCGTTTTAGGCTTTGCTTTGGTAACTATAAATTGTACTTTGTTAGCTTGTCCTTCAGGTCGATGTACCGTTATCATAGTCTTTCCGTTATTCCACCATTCTGAACCTCCTTTTAAATCATCAGGTCTTGGTGGTTTACGATTTCCATCTTTATCTTTTTCAGTACCTGACTTCGGGTGTATAATCGTAGCGAAATGCATCTTGTGTTTTTCTGACATTGCATTACGATAACTCAAAACATCTTCAAGATACTTATCATCCCTTGCAAAGCCTTCTCCATTTAACCCAATACCATGTTGCATATCTTTCCAACTATCAATAGTTGCGGTTTGATAACCACTTTCTTTTTTATCTAATGATTCCTTATTCATTTGCGCTGCCATATTCCAAAATTCATAAGGAGTTAGCTTTGCGGACAAATCTTCTTTATGCAATATCTTAAAGTTTTCCAATACCCAATCTAATTCATTAGTAGCCTCTATTTCACTAATGTAATTTGAGTTAACAAATCTTTTATCAAATGTTTTTCCTGTTATCTTATGAATGATAATTGCTAAAATTTCGTTCTTATCTCCGACATCAGGAACATATAAAATATGCCTCCAACCATAAAACAAAGTAGTATTTAACAAAAACTCAATCCATAATTCTGATTTTCCACTTTGAGGAAACCCCGTAACATCTGTTACTCCTGGCAAACTTATAGTAAAGTATTCATGCAGTATTGGAAATCCAAGATATTTTCCCCGAATAGAACCTTGCTCACGATATTTTATGAAATCCTCATAGCAATCGTTTCTTTCTAATATCTTAAATCCTTGTTTCATTCTTAATGGTTTGTATGTCCTAAATTAACTTTTTTCTCGGTAAACGATTTCAGCATTTTCAACTCTTGCTTTTCTTTGGCTTCACGCATCCATTTTCGCAATGTTAAAATCCAACCTACATCACTTGACTTTTTGTTTTTGCTTACTGACCACGCAAGGCAATCATCGATGTATCGATTTAAATCTACTCCTGCATATTGAGTTACGAATGATTTGTCTTTGGCTAATTCTAGCTTTAAAGTTTCATAATCACTCCACTTGCTTTCAGAGAATAGTATCTGCTTGTTTTCCTTCGGTGGTAATGCTTTCTTTGGAAATAATGTCAAGTCCTTATCACGGTAACTTAATAACTTTGAAACCGCTTCTGACTTACTTATTTCATGTTTCAAAAGTTGGTCGATTGTTTGTTTTATTTTCTGCTCCATAGTTTCTATTCTTTACCGATTAAATCGTAAATCTCGCAATTCAATAAATCTTTTAGCTTTTTTAGCTTTTGGATTATCGGAACATCTAATTGACAATACAACTCAAAATTGTCAATCTGATTCTGCTTATTTTTAAACTTGAAGATTACCTCCGAATGCTTTTGAAACTGACTTGAATTATCAAGTTGAGATATTGCAGGAGTAGAAATACCTAATTCCTTTGCCACACTTCCCAAAGTCTTTTTTCGCAACTTTGGGTTCTTTCTATTCCATTCTGAAATAGCTTCTTTTATTGTTGATTTGTACATTGCTTGTGTTCTTTTAATAGTTCTAAAAATTCTGCTTCGGTTACTGTTTCGCAAAAAGTACTTACATCATCAATCATCCATGCAGAAAATCCATAACCCATACCTTTTCTAAAATAATCACCTTTTTTAAATTTATTCTCATTAGTTTCCAAATTATGTTCTTTTACTAAGTTTAATAATTTGATGTAATGATTTTTATTTTTCAATTCTACTTGTACGTTGTAAATTGTTTTTTTCATTTTAACATTCTATTATATAATTTATAATATCAATCGCTTGTATTAAAAACAAAACAATACACATTGCTGAATATAACCAATGTCTATATCCCCAATGCCAAGTTGGGTTATCGTGATAATCCCCACCATAAAGATGATGTGGAATATTGCAAAAATTATCTCCAAAAAATGAGTGTAAATAATCCCCAATAAATGTTGAAAATATTGCAACTATAAAAAGTAATATAACTTTTAACGATATTATTTGTGATTTTTTCATTATGATTTTCATTTTATTTATTTTTCTAGTTATACAAAGGATTTTCTTTTCTAATTTCTTCAACATCGCTTTTAAAGCGTTTTACGACATCTTTTGGAATGATGCCATCCGATTTAATCCAACGCACATAAACGTCGTTTAAACTAACCTCTTTGTCCGTTTTGAACACTACTCCCACTTGTTTTTGTCGAATATCCATAATACTATTACAGTTACACTAATTAATACATAAAAAGCCAAAATAACCCCTAGTCCGATTAACACGTTTTCTAATGCTTCCATACTAATTTTTTCTAGGTGCGATTAACGTCATTGTTTTACCATCTTCGCTCATAACGTAGCGATGTCCTTTCTTAATCTTTTCAGCTTCTTGCTCTTTGGCAATTTCTAAAATCTCTTTAGCGGTTTTCTTTGCTAATTTGCGTTCCTCGAAGATTGTTAATTCTTGAACATCCTTTCTTTTTTTGTTGCGTTCTTTAGCCATAATATGTAGTTGTTTGGTCAATGGTTTTATCAAATTGTTTGTCATTTACATCAGTCATTAACGGAGGCATATTTACCATTAATGGTTTTGATACAAAATGCTTTCTTGGTGTGGTAGCAATCTTAATCAATCGATTGTTATTGCTTTGCTGAAAGAATTGGCTACTTGTCATATTCTTGAAGTTTTTGAAGCATTGCATTGGAAACATTAAAACAATCAATAGCAAGAGTTTTTGGGTTAACGGGTTTTTCACTTGCTAAATCCCATTCTAATATTTGTTTTAAAGCAGTATTAGCAAACATAACTCTATACTCTTTCTCTTTTGATTTTTCAGAATCCGCTTTCTCTACAAACACCTTATCGGTATCTAACAATCTTTCATCAACTTGAATTGAGTTTTTAACTGATAAATCTGAATTTACAGTATCCCTAATTCCACGAAATACTAAATATTCGTCAAAGCAATCAACTTTTATTTTACCTTGACCTTCAACAAATAGATAAGGAAACGCCTCAACTATCAACTTTTCAGAATACGAATTATTCTCTTTTAACTTTTGTAGTAAATCAATACTAATTTCAACTTTTGCCATTGTATTCTTATTTTAAGGTTATTTTAATGTTTTTCTCTTCTAAAAACCACTTCGGAGCAGTAATGAAATAACGCTTGGCGTCTATTTCCCTACCGAAGTAATCACGTTTGTATTCCTCTTCCTCTAGCGTACATAATAATTTTGGAAACCAAACTAAATCCGTTCCTGCCATAGCATTTCCATTATCATCATACTTCAAATCAGTTAAAGCACCAATGCTTTTTTCAGATTCTCTCACTCCCGACACTTGTATTTTTATCATTTCGTTAACCATATACTTAACTTTTATTTCAGCAAATCTATAACTTTTTTTTAATATACCAAATAATATTTGAATTATTTTTTAAACACAAAAAAAGCAACCCTTGTACATAGAGTTGCTTTTGTTATTAGCAGTTTTGGATTTCTAGCTAACCAATATAAGAGTTAGACAGATGCACTTCATTTAATCCGAGAGGTGTTCTAACTACGATTGTTGCAAATATAATAAAAAAAAGCGTACCATTTCTGATACGCTCCCTAACTAGAAACTCAAACAAACTTTTATTTTATCAGAATCATTTTTAGAATTACTGCTAATGCTCCGAATGTTCCAATCTTCCAAATATTTTTTTTCAACCTTTCGCTTTTGAATTGCTTTTGGCTATCTGCTACTTGTTGCTTTTGTGCATCAATCACAATATCTTTTTGACCTAAAGCCATGTTTGCGTTGTTATATTGCTTTGTTGTCATGTGCCAAAGGCTATCTTTTACCACTACTTCTTTGGTGGTATTTTCAAGTATTTGTTTTGTCGTATTCAATTCTGAAAATGTGGCATCACAATTGTATAATTCAGTAATATTGAGTTTCGCAATCGTATCGCTTATTTCCGTTCCATTTGCGGTTGTTTTTACTTCCGTAGGTAAATTATATCGCTTGTCGTAAAATAATGCAATATCGGCTTTAGAAAACGTTTTTACTTTATCAGTTTTAGTTTTCGTGATAACTTTTAAATCAGCAATCTTTTTTTGCAATCCTAAATTATCAGCATCTAATTTGTTGTTCTCAATCCTCAATAACTCTTTTTGATTTTCGATGTAAGCATTTTGCTTTGCCAATTCATTTACTTTGTTGTTGGCATTTTCTATTTTCTGCTTACTTAAATCATCTGCTAATACAGGTTGTCTATGACATTGAAACATCAATAATGCAAGTAGTATCAGTATTAATACAAAAGTCCAATTTGACTTTAACCATTCAATCGTTTTGTTTGTTTCCATTTTTTCTGTGTTTAAATTATTTTTCCTCAAATACACGTATATTCCATCCTTTGTAGTACTTCCATTGCGAAGGATTCCTTTTGCAAATTGTATAGTACTTAAAAAGCCTATCATATTTGTAGGCTTTAATAAATGTCTGTGTTGATAAAGTATGTTGTTTATGGTAGTAGTTTCTATAAAATGCTAAACTATCTACTTTCTGACTAAAGCATATTCCCGACATCAAGAATATGATAATGATTACAAGTTTTTTCATAATAATTCTAATGTTTGTTTTGTTGTTGTTTGAATTTTGCTACCAAAGAAATTACTCTTGATGGTATAGCTTTGTCTTTCGTGAATGAATAACTCTGGAATACCAATTACATTTACTCCTATCCAAAAGTATATTTTGATTAATTTTTTCATGTTACAAGTTGTTTAAATCGTTAATTAATGTATCATCTAATTTCCCATTCTCTGCTAATCCTAGAATGTTTTGCGCTCTTTTAATTGCAGGAATTGTGCCTTCATTTACTCCGCTATCAATCAATAAATCTACTATTGATTGGTCATTTATCTCACTCATTCTACCCCAAAACCGTACTTTGTAAAAGTCATTTATCAAAGCAATTAAACTTTGGTTATGTGTCATATTAACAGGAAAGTCAGGCTCTTGAATACAGTTATCAACAATCTTCCATCCTTCCCAATCCTTCCAAAATTTACGAGATATTCCTGCTATGGTTTCACCACCATTATCATCAGGGTCATTTACATATCCTAACGAATGTAATGTAACACCTTCAAAAGCTAATACGGGTTTTATTGCTTGTTCAAAATTTGACATGATTTCTAGTTTTTAAGTTAAAGAAAAAAATAGGGGCGGTAAACCCCTATTCAATTTATGCTTGTGGAGCATCTTCTGTTGGAGCAGGAGCATCCTCTACAGCAGGAGCAATTGGAGCAGGTAAAATACCATCTACTCTATCTTGTAATACTTGAACAGAAGCAATCAAACGATTTGCATCATCTTCTGTCAATTCATTTGCAGCACTAGCAGCTTGGCTATCACTGATTCTTGTTTCTAGGGCATCTAATGATGTTCCCAATGAAGCGATTTTAGCTTCAACGTTGTCTAATAAACTCATGGTTGAATTTGGATTAAAGATTAATTTTAATAGAATTTTAATTCTGTTTATTTTTCGTAACATAGTTATTTGTTTTTTTGGTTATATGAAATTGGATTTTGATTTTGTTGTTTTGGAGAAGCTAAACTAAACAGAAATGCTATAAAAGCAATGACAATGGCACCATAAACATATTTCAAAGAACCAACAATAGGCTTATGTTCTTTCAACATTTTTTCGTGATCCTCAATATCTTTATCAAAAGCAAGTTGTTTTTGCTTAATCTCTTCTATATCCGATAAAATACCTTTCTTGCCATTAAACTCATTTCCCGTAATAGCAACCATGATAGTCTGAATGTTTTTATCAGTATTCAATTGATTATCACGATATACTTTCAAGTGAGCCTCTTGTTTTGTTTGATTTGCTAAAATCTGTGTAAGTTGTGCATTTATATCCATTTCTTCTTTATTTTGCTTTGCCATCGGTGTTTCCATCTTTGTTATTATTATTTGCTACTGCGTTTATACCCATTAATATTGCTATGAATCCTGTTGAAATAGTTAATATTGTCGGCAATAAACTAAAATCATTATGAGCAATCGCCCAAGACATCCATGCCCTTATCGGAGAAACAACACCTACAAATATCATTACAACTGCCATTTCTTTTTTCAATGAATATCCCTCATTTAGATTATTCATTGACTTAATTACATTATCGAAAGGAGCAGAAACCTTCTGCCAAAGTGTACTTGAATTTTCCATAACTATTGCTTATCGTAAAAAGTTCGCCTACTCAAATCAAAATACGGGTTTGCCATTTCATCGGTGCGTAATTCATCGATTAAAATCTCATTGTCTTGCGGAGTGTATTCTATTGATGTTGCTCCTATTTCCTGACCTGTATTTTTGTCAATTATAGTTTTCATATTAGTTAGTTATATTGCATAAGTTAGGCGTAATACTATCGCTAGACGTTCCTAATTGAACCGTAAAAAATAAATACAAAGTGTTAGCGGTGTTATAAGCGGTCGAACCTAATGAACCTCCAATTGTAACAACGTCTGTAGCGGAACTTAATGCAAATGGATAACCGTATAAATTGCCACCATTTAAAGAAAATGAACGTGATAATAAATTCACGTTAGCAGTTGATGTTGGTGCGAAAATTGCAATTTGTGTAGCTCCAGAAAGTGAGTTCGTAGTATTTATTTTCAATCGCATATTGACCGAACTCGTACCACTTGGTTTGTTTGCTCCAAACATAAACTTTAAAATATCGGTTGCGTTAAACGTACCCCCGTTAATAGTAGCAGAAGCTACAATTGTTTCACTAACAGAACCCGTTACCGCAGTTTGTGAAGTTGCAACGAATTTATAGGGAGTGAAATTCAATCCTATATCTGATAGGGTTAATGTTCTATTTGAACTTAAATCATAACCGTTGATTGTTCTAGTTGTAGGAACTGCTGTAAAACCTAAAGATGCTTGCTTTCCGTTTAACTGCGTTTGAATGCTAGATGTTGCATCGTTATATGTATTTTGGTTTTCAGATTGGTATCTTTTTCCTGTACTATCTGATATATCAGCAGTTGTTAATATAACCGCACCCGTTTTGGTGTTAACTGAACTTACACCTGTTACAAGCGCACCAATATTACCTACTATCTTCTGAATAGCTTGCAAAATAGTATCTGAACTACTAACCGCACCAGCACCGCTTGAAAATCCTGTAAGCGTGCTTGCGATTGTACGTGCATTTGTCCACCATTTATTAGTAGGTGTTCCACTTTCTGCTATGTCGTCGGTTACCAAAGTAACATCAGTTGAAAGCGGCTTACTATTTACATTTCGTGTGTTTGGAACAGCTGTAAATCCAAGTGCATTTTGTTTCCCATTAAATGTATTCCAATCAGTTGCAGATAACCATCCATCTACAGAGGTTGTTGCTTGTCCTAAAAGGGTTTTAATCTTTGATGTATTGAAGTACGATACTATTGCACTCCAAACAGGAAATTTAATACTACTTCCACTATCGGAGGTTAATGTTGATTTGTTAGCGGTATCTTCAGGAACGTAATTAATATCATGGCTAATTAAATCCCAATTAGCAGAAGTTTGAGCAGGAGTGTCAACCAAAGCAATAATCAAATCACCACTTGTAACCGCAACCCCTCCCAATGTACCTGCAACTGAACAAATATAGTAATCAGCTTTTTTTATCGCTCCTGCAATTCCACTACCTCCCGTACTTGGAAATAAATTTGCAGAAGCATTATAACTTCCTCTATAATTTGAAAGTCCAATAACTGCATTATTGATAGCATTACTTACCGCTTGCGTTGTTGGATAAAGCGTATTATTCAGGGTAGTTAAATCTGTAGCTTTATTAGCAACATTTTCAGGCGTAAAACCTAAAGCACTTTGCTTACCATTCCAAGTTGCTTTTTCAGCAGTTGAAACACTTTGGTCAATAGAAGCTACTTTGGTTATTTCAGCACTTGTAATTAGCCTTGAACCCGTAGCCAATAACGTAGCTAATCCACTTGCAGCACCATCATAAGCGATTTTTAAAGCATCAGTTAAATCATTTTTTGTTAGTGAATATCCATTTACTTTATCTACTTTGGTTGTAATTAATGATGCCACAGCAGAAGCAAAATCTGATATGGTCGATGATAGTTGTGTACCCGTATGATTTGCTCTGCTTAATAAAGTAGCATCTGAACTATTGGCTGTTGCTCCCGAAGCTATACCTGCTAATTTGGTTTTTTCAGCAGTAGAATAATCCTCTGTTGATAGTTGTTTTCCCGAAACTTTGTCAACTTTATTTGCCAAAGCGGTTACGTTTCCACTATTATCAAAATTAGTAACGGTTGATAATCTAGTTATTTCAGTATCTAAAATAAGTGATTTTCCTGATTCTTTATCAACTTTCCCACTAATATCATTAACATAGCCACTATCATTTGTCAAATCGCTTGTTTTCGTAGGTATCGTTGGCTTATTCAATATTTCAGTATCCCCACTTGTAGCGTTCCAATCAGCATTTACGTTTTTTTCAGCATCTATTGGAGCAAATTCAGTAGGTACATTATCGAGTTTGGTTTTCTCTTCGGTAGTGAAATCTTCGGTTGATAATCCCTTTCCTGCAACTACATCTACCTTAACATCTAAAGCATTTTGTAAATCTTCTTGATTTGTAATATCTCCCGTAATTCCACCCCAAGCACCACCACCCGTTCCATCAGCACCTTTCAAACTTGCCAACCATTCAGCTTGTGTACCACTAAAGCCATTTTTAACCGCTACAACATAAGCACTATCGCCAGGAACGCCCTCATAGATATTCATAGTGATTGGCTCTAATGTTTCCTCAATTGTTATGATTATTGTTTCCATTTTACTGTGATACTACGTTTAAGATTTCCCATTCCAATTTGCAATAGGTTTGAATATTCTGATTTGGCAAAGTGATTTTTATATCCCCAATGTATTTGTATGCACCATAATTCATGTTTCTTGAAGCTAAAGTAATTTGATTTGTATCACTTACAATAGCTGTTCCATCACTTGTTTTGAACTCAAACACAGGATTTATTTGACTATAATTTAACTTGAACTGCACCAAAATAGCAGCATCAGTCAAATCAATAGGCGATACAACCCCATCTACATTTTTGGTTAATATCAATACAAGTCCATCAAAGGTGTTTCCTTTGAATATAGAGGGTATTATCTTTGTTGGAATAGATGTTGTCATAGCTTTTAGTTGTAAACTCGGATTTCTAATGTAGTATTATCTAATACACCATCTATAGTTGCCCCTGAATTTCTTGTGATTATTTGGGCAGATGAAACACCAATAATAGCTGCATAAATTGTTCTTCCATTATTATCAAAACTATTAATTAAAATAGTTGATTTATTATTTATTAAAACATTACTTGAAAATGATATAGTATATATACCAACAGAAGCTCTATTAATATTACAAGTTGCTTCTAATGTATTTTCTAATTCTATTTTAGTAGGTGCGCTCGTACCTGTTTGAGTTAACAATGCTGAATAAACCTTATATGGTCTTTTATCCCAACTTATACAAATCCAATTAGAATCACTACTACTTGGCTCTGAATTAATCCCTGTAGTATTCTGCCAATCTAAACCATTATGCGTAACAATAGCGTTAATTTTATAACGTCGTTTCGCATCCCAAGTATTATTACTATTTACGAGTTTTTGTTGTGTTTTCATTTGGTTTTGAATTTGAATTATTATTCGGTGCCATTGCTTGTTTTGGTAAATTGCTTACCGCTAATTGGTCAGGTGGTATCAATTTATTCTCTTCTTGACTTTTTAAGAAGTTTTCACTCCATTCGCCTGTTCCAAGTTGCTCCGTTGCTTGTTCTCTTGAAATAAGTGGTATCTCCCCATTTACCCCTAACATTTCTCTAATCGCTTTAATCTCTTTTAAGGGGTCGATATGTGGCATATTTTTACCCGTAAATCGACATTGAGTATAACTTTCTGTTACCATCGGATTATCAATATTCTCAATGTAACCTTTAGCAACAATCTTTTTAGTCAATATTTGATGCTCCAACCATAATTTGTAAATAGGAACATAGAATTGATTTGCAAAGTTTTGTCTGTCAATAGAGATAAAGTACCCAAAACTATTTATCGCTGCTCTCGAAGCAGAATAATTGCTATTGAATTGTTGTTTTGCTACTTCGGGAGGAACATTAACACCACTAGACATAGAATCAAATACCGTATCATAAAATTGAGCAAAGTCAGTTTCTATACTGCTCTCAAATGCTTTCAAAGATGAACCTTGTGTCATATTGAAAGTTTGTCCTCCCGTAGTTTGTTGAATTTTAACCGCTAATCCATCGGTCAAAACCCTGTCTTGTCCTTCCTCATAAACTGGTGTTACAGATTCCCCACGTCTTTGTTTTATGATTCTTTCAGTTGGACTTTCCCCCGTAGAAAATTCCTCATGCTCAATAGCGTAAACAATTTTTGCTCCTTGCTCTGCTTTTGTAACCGCTGCCTCAATGTATCTATCTAGCTTGTTAATCTTCTCTAAAGATTGGCTCATTGAAGGGACTGCTCTCAAATGGTCAGGACTTAATTTATCCCCTGAAACTAACCAAGCTAATGTCTTACCCGAATTTTCCCCAACAGCAGCAATACGCTCATAAGTATCAGGACCATCTTTGTGTCGTGTTCTTACATAAAACGCAACTATCTTTCCTGTTGTATCAACCTCAACACCTTGCTGAATGAAATTACCTATTTTAGTAGCATTCTCCCACTGATTATTATCGTAGTTTGGATTTTCAATAAATTCCCCTGAAATAAATTGTACTGTTGGTCCTGAATCATCAAAACGTACTATAAGCAAATTATCCCCTCCTAAAAAAGCACCTTTATCAAAGTCTTGTGCTAATTCGTGAAGAGATTTTTGTTTAAGGTAATCCGCTTGTTTTGAGTTCGCCCAAATAGAGAAACGTTGTTCAACTAGCTTTTGGAAATTAGTGTATTCAGCATCAGTATTATTAATTCCCTCCGAATTTAAAACTACTCTATTTGGCTCGGATTGTAGCTTTAATCCAGAACCTATTTTCCAATAGAAGTATTTAGAAGCTATCGTTTTGAAAGTATCTACTTTGGTATATGCATCGTAGGAGCGTATTCTCAAACGCAAATAGTCAGGAACACCTCTGATAATTGTACCAAGCTCTCCTAAATTCTTTTCTCCATCCCATTTTTTATTTAGGATTGGGTATGTATGTCCATAAACGATGTTGTCCTGATAAGATAAACTTCTTGGTTGCATCGAAGGAAGCGTACTACTTTCTTGCGTTTTTTCAAAAAAACTATATCCAAATATTTTCATGTTGTATTTTATAAATTTCCTCCTGACAATCTAGTAACTCTACTATTGTATCGGTTAATGTAATTCTGTCTTAAACGTTGTAAGCCTTCCATAGAAGATACTAAATCTTCTAATTTTCTGAAATTAGAACGCACCTTCATCTGTCCATCATCCAATTCATATTGCACTAAATGTCCTGATTCTATACTTTTCATCATAGTAGATTCAAGTCCAGAAATCAATAAATCGTAAACAGCAACTTTATCAAGTAATTTGCACTTTTCCTCAAAGTAATGAGAAATAGTCATAAATTCATTATTCATATCAATTCGTTTTAGCGTTAAAACAAATAAAGGAACACCTACCCAAAAGCAAGTGTTCCTTTACCCAAATTTTTGTTCGATGTTCTCACAACATTGAATTTTAATTCTCTACAAATATATATAATTTTTATTTACAAAAAAGCCACTTGAATAAATCAAATGGCTTTCAGCAGAAAAACAAACAAACAAACATGAAAATAAGTGCTACAAATATATCATTAATTTGTTAATAACATAAAAAAATCGATGCATCCCTACACCGATTTTTAATTTTCGCTAGACTATGTTAGCAGGATTAATTTGTTTTTCATTAAAAAAATCTTCAAGCATAGTGTAAGCAATAGCCAACTCCTTAATATAAGTTGGGTCTTTCTTTTTGCACTTGTGTTGCGCTACTTCAATTTGCTTGTGAATGACTTTTATGGCAGTCATGTCATTAAACTTTAACGGATATTTAGTAAAAAACGCTTCCATGACTTATACTTTTACATTGTTAGCAGTTGCAGTTTGACCACTTCCAACCATACTACCAAGATTGACAATGGAATTAGTTTGCTTGTTGATTTGGTCACCCAAGATTTGTAAAGCATTGGCAAATTGATTAGATTGTGTTTGTAATTGCGCTTGGAATTGATTTTGAGTTTGTTGATTAGTGTTTGTAATCGAAATCTCAACTTCTCTATTCTCACGCCCTCTTCTTTCAAGTTCTAACGCATCACGTAATGTTTGAATTTCAGCTTGAGTTAACAATGCTCTTGTTTTATCCCCATCTGAATTGATTGCCATCAACACTTGCGTATTTTGCGCATCTGTTTTTACTGAAAGCGCATTGATAGTACTCTGAATAGCATTTGTACTTTCTAAAGTTGCTATTTTAGCCTCATAAAAGCTAGATAATGCAGTTTTAGTAGCTTCACAAATCGCTCCTTGAATACCTCTAAATTCATTTACAATACCCGCATTTGTTTGAGCAAGTGCGCCCTGTAATTCATTACCTAAAGCCTCTACCGTAGTATTAACTTCAGCAACATCTTTTCGTAATTCAGATACATTTTGTTCTGTTACGGTTGAACCTGAATCTGTGCCGCCACCTAATAAGCCACCATTACCATTTCGGAGTAATGCGCCTAAAATTAAACCTTCAAGGATTCCGCCTCCGCCAAATCCTCCTAATCCTGTACCGCCCATTACGTCGGTAGGTCCTGTCTGAATACCCATCATTATTTTATTTTTAATTGTTAATAATGATACAATATTAAAGAGGATTAAAATCTTACCTGTAATCGTGAAATACTTGCGATATTTGCCTAACAACAAACAAACTACAAAATGATAACAAAACTAAACTCCAAGTTAAGCGATGTATTATTTATCATCGGTAAAAAAGTGAAAGAAGGAAGAGGTAAAAAGAGTTTTACGCAACAAGACTTAGCGTTTTACTCTGAAACAGAACGCTCAACCATTAGTAGGATTGAGCGTTTTAATTATGAGAATATCAGTATAAGGACTTTGCTTAAAATAGCAATTATTCTGGAAATAAATCTACATGAGTTTTTTTAGAATTCAAGAATGTATCCTGCAATAATCCATTTTCCGTAATGGTATTTGTAGTATGGTGTTTTCATTGTTTTGGCTTTCTAGTATTAATCTCAATATCCATCAATTCCGTGTAGAAGTATGATAAGATAAGTGGAATTGCCATATTGTGTTCCTCAATGTAATTTCCATACAATAGAAGATAGTAAAAGAGAATTAAATAAGCTAATCTAACTAATATATCTTTTAAAAGTTTTTTCCACATAGCTTTAATCTTTAGCATTAATATCAAAACCAATTTCTCTTTTCAAAACTCTCAAAGCATTTTTTTTGTTCAATGCTGAAACATAAATGCAATCGGGTTTTTTTGTAATGCTTTTGGGAGCTTTTTTGATTCCTCTTTTTACATCGTGATATTCTAATGTTTTTGAAATATCAAATTCCGCAACCTCAATGGTTTTTAGCTTGTGATTTACCTCAAACATTGTATGCCCTTTCTTTGGGTGTGCTGTTCCCAAAAATACCGTTTTCTTTTCAACTGAAACTTGCCTTACATTTTCAATTTTGTCCGATTCTTTTTTCTTTAATTCCTTCATTTTTTATTTGGTTTTACATTCGACTATTTATTCTTTCGCATAACTCTAACCAAGTTAGATTCTTATTTTTTGGGTCTATTAACCTCAAATCAGCAATAAAAATTTCCCTTGATGCTAACCCATAAACCGCAACGTCAAAGAAGTGGTTATCCTCTCTTTTTTTCTTCCAAGCAAATCCAACTTCTTGTCCATTTTTAACAACAGGGATACGATGTTCCGATTCATAGTGCGAAAAGAAGCTCTTTAGGTTGTATTTACCCTCACTTGGTTGTGGAAAATTCATAAAACCACTAGGCTGACTACCATCAGAACCTTGAATTAAAGCCATATTTGATGCTAATTGCTCTTTAAGTAGATTAACGTCAAGAATGTATAATAAGCCTTTATTTTCCCTAGAATGGCTTATAATTGGACTATTCTTATCTGTTGCTCTTGGCTTTTCAACAGTATCTCCTTTTATACCGACTACAAGCCTATCTTTTATGCCTGTAATGAAATTATAGGCTAATTTAGTGAAATGACCTGTATCTACTAAAGTTATATCAATATCATAGTACAATCCGCTTTCACCCTCTAGTGGCGTGTAGATTATTTCCTTGAATTTATCCCAAACTGAATTTGGCAAACCATAATTGAAAGTCCACATTTGTCTGTCAGATTCCCTTTCTCGGTCTTTTTTGTTTCTCCAACGACTTCTTTTAAATGTTCCAACACTACCATGATTAACAGAATAGGTTTGACCATTAGAAGTATGGACTACTATTTCCCAATCTAACCTAACATCCTCAATGCCATTTACCATATCCATAATACCACCTAAATCGCAACAAAGCGAAATCAATACTATCTTACCATTTCCATCAATATCACAAGTCTTATCAGGTATTTTGCCTATTTCGTAAACCCCGATATTACTCATTAAGCTAGTTGCTCTAGGCGTTGTTCCCCTATCTTCCCATAATTCCCCTAATTGTGTATTTGTAAATACTTTCAATGCATCAATATCAATAGGCTCATTTTTAGGACACGCTTTTAACCATTGTCGTACTAAATCGGACCATGATTCAAATCCAGGAGGATTACATAAAGCATTGAAACTATAACTTCTATAACTTGGCTTTTCTGGAACAGCAGTTGGTACCCATTCACCCGTTAAATTCAAAGCGTATTTGCTTTTGTACTCAATTTTACCACGACATAACTGACATTCGTAGTGTACTGAATTATCAATCAACTTATCGTTTTCGTCGAGCACCCACTTAATCCCTCCAAAGGTACCATCTTCACGTTCTACTCTCCAAAGGATAGGTATATATTGTGAACAACAAGGACATTTCCAATTCCATTTACGTTTATCGCCCATTTCGTAAACCTGCTCAATGTTTGATATTCCCTTTGTTGTTGGAGAGGACATAAATACTAACCTACGAGTATCAGCATAAGATTTTGTCCTTGCTATAACCAAATCAAAAATGCTACCCTCTTTTTTATCAGTCTTGGGAGCATCATCATATTCATCAGCCACAACTACTTCAACCGAGTGAAAACGTAAATTGGTTGGACTATAAGTAGCATTAATCATGGTACCACCCGTATATTCTTTTTTAAAGTCAGTATCTCCCGTTCTCTGATTTGCTTTCTTAACTGAACTTGTTTTGAGTAAGCTGCTTAATCCTGAACTTTCCATTACGGTATCAAACCTACCTCGAATAGTATTCTGTACCATCTTATCTGAACTTGAAAGAAACATTACATTGGCAGGAGATTCCGCAATATGATAAATCATGCAAGGAATAGCCACAGATTGCGTATAACCTGATTGAGAACACTTCATAATAGCAGTAACCTCAACTCCTGAATTTGGCTTCATATTATCCACAACTTCTCTAGTGTAAGGAGAACGATTATAACTGAACAACCCATAGAATTTAGATTCTGAACTCAAAATCAAATTCTTTTCTGCCCATTCACTAGGAGGAAGCGTTTTCATGCTGAAGTTATAAACGTTCTCCTGAATACGCTTTACATTTCGTACTACTATTTCTTTTAGCATTACCTAAAAATTATGTTCCTCTTTACTTTTAGTACACTTGTCTTTACCTCGTTTCAAAAGTCCTTTCTCAAAAGTACAATCACATGATTTTGACTTTCCCAATTCTTCAGAAGCCTTTACCTTAAGCTGACTTTCCAATGCATCTTTTACGTTAAAGTAAAATTTCATGCTCGGAACATTCTTAAAATCAAAAAATCGCTTCAACTGACTTCTATCAATATTTGTGATCTGCTCCAACTTATTCCAATTCAATTCTAATTCTAAACGTATTTTATCTAAACGTTTAATCTCTGTTTGCCAATTTTTCATTTTCAAATTGTTTATTTATAATTTCCCAACTACGTTCCCATCCCTCTAAACTCAATTCTTTATCCTTTCCAGCAAAACTCATAAACTCCAAACACTTATAAATACTCCTTTCATTATTGTAGCACTCATTTATATAGTCTAAATGCTTATCAAAATCTTCATCTGTGTAGCGGTAATTATCTTCCGTACGTCTGTCTTTTAGCTTTTGAAGATATTGGTCGAATGATTGGGGGTTAGGGATTAATTGATGTTTAGGGATTAGTTTATAACGATTACCCCAATTTTCAGGATTAAAAATTCCTTCTATTAAAATATTATTTGGGTTATCAAATCTTTCTGAATATTTTTCTTTCTCAACCTCAAACTCTACCCCACTTTCAATAAGTTCTACTTCTTGGGCGGTTAGTTGTTGGACTTGTTTTAAATTATCGTCGTTGGTTAGGATTACTTTATAATCAACTCCATCACTTATCATTCCAAACTCTCCTTTTTTAGCTACCTCCCCATTAGTAATGTATATCTTTCCGTTTATTTTGTGAGTGTTTTTCATAATCTAATTATCTATAAATAATACCATTTTCATTGCATTTTTCACATCCAGCTCCATCGCAAACGCAATAATATTTAATTTTTGTTACAATTTCAATATCTGAAATATCTTCTATTTGTCCGCAAATCTCAATTGCACTTGCAGAATAAATACATCCATATTCATCAACCCCCTTTAAAGACACTTCTTTTGTATAAATGTCTATTGTTTCAAAATATTCATCTATTTCCCAATCAATACTTATTGATTTAATCTTCCCGTTTATTTTGTGTGTTTGTGTCATAACTCTCGTTTTAAAAATTCGTTGATTTGTTTGATTGTTCGACAAACTTACAACATTTTATTTTAATGTTGCAAATTTATCGAAACTTTTTTTAGGATTTTATTTTCTCTCTCCACGAGAACGGATTTCAGAATACTCTTCAATAAGTTTCTCAATATCAACATCCGACTTTTTTTTAGAATCTTTTACAGTAGTATCTAGTATCTGCTCCAACTCAATCATAATATTATTCAAGTCCTCTTTGCTTCCTCCCAACTGCTGAACCATAACCATAGCTATATTTTTAATTTGAGAATGTATAGATTTGAAAACCGCCTTATAGTTTATGGTCATTACATTTTCAATCATATCCAAAGGCAAAGTATTTCCTGCTTTCTTCTCCAACTCCATCTGCTTCAGTTCAGCATTACGCTCTACCAAAGATAATTCAGCTTCCTTCCTTCTTATTTCCATCTGCAAAAGAGAATCCCTATGTTTTTTCTGTTCCTGTTGTTCTCTTCTTTCTTGAGCAGATAATTTAACCTCAACCTCTTTTTCGACTACTATTTTTTGCTTGGTGTTTTGCGACGGAGCAACCCTAACTGAAGCCTTGATTTTACTAGGTTTCTCCAAAACCACTTTTTTTGAATTTACCCTTGTTTTTGCAGTATTTGAGATATATTTATCGAATACACTTTGGTCTCCACCATTAATCTCCAAAAGATAAGCATAATTTTTAGGATGTTCTGTATTCATTAATTTGTTTTTGTCGCAAATTAAACTACCTCTACTTATCCTATTTCTAATCGTGCTACCTACTATATTTAAAGCTAGTCCAAAATTTTTAATAGTTACTAAAGCCATCTTGTTTTTTGTTTTCTTGTTGCGACAAATGTAATAAATTCAAAATATAAAATGTCGCATTCCCCAAAAAAGGTGACATAGGGAAATCAAAGCGGTGCGCAACCCATTGCTTTGAACATCCAAACCGTTTTACAGTACCTTTTTTTTGCCTTTCTCGCATCGTTTGAGGCGGTTTTAAGCAAACAAAACAAATAAATAATATATAGATATACTTCAATAGTTTTTGCATCGTTATACGCCTTATTTCGTATATGCGTATTTATTCATTTAAGCACGTTGTAGGCACGCTGTAGTTTTTGCAGTAGGTACCACGTTCTTTTATCTTTTGCACTTCTTACAGCCTATTATATATTTATCTATTCAATTGCTTATTATTTGCGGTTTAATTCATTTGGGTTCATTTCTTCCTTTGGCAGTTGTTTCTTTGTGTTGTTCGCGCCTCTTTGCTAGTTTACGAATAACAAAAAAAAGATTTTATTCTAATTGCTATTGTGTTGGTCCCGTTGTTATGCATAGATCATGCGGTAGATATGTATATAAACAAAAATAGCCTTAGCAATTAAGCTAAGGCTGTATAATAAAAAAAGCCTCAATTAAGAGGCTTTTTTGTTCTAAAGGTTAAATTTATAATTGTGCTGCTCCTTCACTTCCTGCGCACGATGTTTGAAACTCGAAATTTGTACGTCTATTTTGTTTAGAGCGTTGTAAACATTTTCAATATTTAAGTTTGCAACCTCGCCACCTATTCCGGTAAACCACTTGTAAAAACTGTTTGCTTTTTTCATTTTGCTTATTTTTTTGGTTATTAAATTAATCTTAAAATTTGAGAGGCTAAAAATAGTAATACTATGATTGCTATTTTTTTGTAAAACGGTGCCATTAGTCTATATAAAATAACGTTGTAGGCAAATAATCGTTTAAATTTTCAATGCCTTCTATTTTAAAGAAGTTACCAGCCAAACACACAAATATATGTTTGCCGTTTTTTAGAAGTGCCTCCGCATGAAGTCTGGATACTTCGTGATATTGCATAGATTGTTTTTGCGCTTCGATAACGCATTTCTGCAATGCTTCATTTTGAGCGTTTGCAAATTGGTAAGATTTTGTTATTTGTGTTTTCATGTTTTTTTTATTTTAGAATTACTAAAGGTTTTTTTATTGTTGGATGATTCCAATTTGAGTTTTTTTCTTTTTCAAGTGCTTTCAATTGTTTCAAGCTTTCTTGGTATTTGTAGTTCGCTTTTACGTTTAAACAAGTTACAACGTCATTTTCAATACTCAAAACTATGCTTGTTTGGTATCTGTTGTTTTTCGGGTTGTAGTACTTTATAGTTTTCATATTTTAATAGTTTTTAATTGCGTTAAATACTTCCGTTTGTGTTTTGTAAATCAATGTTTTTTTTGCATATATTCTATGAGTTGCAAAATATCCAGATATAAAACCATTGTTGTAACATGCTACTAAATTAAATCCTCTTTTGTTTATTTTTTCTTGAATTGTCATTGTATTAAATTTTAAAGATTATTTTTAAGAGTGAAAAATGCTTTTGCTAAATTTAGCCAATAATCATTTAGAAATTTATCCTCATTTCTCAACATATTTCGTAAATTTTTATCGTCATTCTCTTTTGCGTAATTTAACGCATTTTCTAAAATTTCTCCATTATAGAAAGGAACGGAACAGGTAGAAGGCAAACCGCTTAACCATTAAGCAAACACAATAATTTCGCTTAAATGCTTATTATTATCGTGTATATATTCACGTTTAAAAATATTGTACAAAGTTTTTATTTTGTCATATAAATACATTTCATTACTAATATCGTACCCATCAAAATCAATGCTGTCAATAATAGTTTTTTCAAAAAAAGTATAAACTGTAGTATTTGAATTTGTCATAATATTACCCGATTTTAAACAGACTCGGGAACTGGATTAAATTGTTAGATTATTTTAAAATTTGTTTCAATAATTTTTGAAATTCGATAAAATCATTTTGAGCTTTTGCGATGCCTTCAGGGGTAATGTTTAAATTGTTCATGTTATAATTATTTATTTGTTTCATTTTGATAGGACAAACTTACTGCGACAAATTTACAACACAAAAAAATCATTCAAAAAAAAGTCATAAAATCGATATACTACACAAATTGCGCTTTTTTCCTATAAAATTCTTACAACGAAAAAAACCTATTACAATTTTGTAATAGGTTCTTATATATATATATAGTACTATACTATTTTAATTTCACATTTTCGCTTTTGGCTGTTGTTATATCTGTAGATATTGTTGCAGATGAGTAAATACCCCCAAGCGATTCAATGGCTAATGATATTTTTGAAAGTTCCGCCTGAATCAACGCATTTTGAGAATTTAAAGCACTTTGTAACGGTTCCCAAAGTACCGCTGAATTATCGGCAGAATTTAACCAAATTTGACCGTTTGCTTTTAGAAAAACGAAACTTGAAATACTACCGTCGGGGGCTAGGGCGTAGAGGCGTGTTTCTCCTGGTCCTGCTACTGAATTACTGCCGACGTACCCAACAACTACCGCTTCCGATTTATTGGAGGTTTCAGCATATACAGCTGTCATTCCTTCGAGTGGTTGGCTATCAATTCCAAATGGTGCTACTTGTTTTGCAGTTTTTGCTCCAAATTGTAATAATTTTACAATTCGCTTTCCGCTTTCTATGGCTGTACTTTTATACTTTGAAAATGTTATCATAATTAATTATTTATATTGTTGTATTATTATCTATTTTATTAAAA
>Ga0007806_1000022_pt1 | contig 48461 bp, 52 predicted proteins | sample CryBogCBE18Aug09_FD_71192 | JGI IMG/M metagenome (GOLD analysis project Ga0007806, IMG submission 71192) | Freshwater microbial communities from Crystal Bog, Wisconsin, USA - CBE18Aug09 | ecosystem: Environmental > Aquatic > Freshwater > Lake | place: Crystal Bog, Wisconsin, USA | collected...
CTAAATTATGTTGAGGTCAACCGTCAACTAAGAGCCGAAGAAGCCGATCAGACTTTTATAACGACTTCAAATGCGTTAGCCATGAGTATAAACCAAAAGGTAAAGGAAGATGCTGCAGTTAAATCTCTTGAAGAAGAGACGACTGTTAATTATCTTACTACTGAGACTCAATTTAAAGGAAGCCCAAATTACATACAAAATCTAAGCCTGATTTCAAGTCAAGGTGACGTGCTTAAATCGAAAGGCTATAAGAAAGAGATCTACTATTACGATCACCTTAGGGCAAATAGCAAACCAATCGATAAGTTTAAGCACTTTTACATGGCTCCATTGAAGAGCGATGATCGCAAACAGACGACATATTTGGTACCAGAAGAAGCAAGCCTAGCGGATAACACTATAAAAAAGTGGATGAATATAGACTATGGAAACACCCATGTTGAGTGGAACGCTGCACGCTTGATAAACACGCACAACATGAGCGAGTTAGATAAAATAAAGCTAAAAGTTTCGCTCTATAACATAAACTTTCAAGTGGCTAGAGGTTACACAATACCGGTGTACATCACAGTCCAACAAGCTGAAAAGATTCTAAAAGCAACTGACGTTACTCAAGACACAGTGAGTCAAGCAACGGATGCTCCAAGTCTTACCGAACAAACAATTGACACGCAGCTTTCGGGTAGTTATTATGTGGCTGGTGCAAAGTATCACTATGATTCTCTGCACCCAAACGGACTCTACACTGAGCTCTACCTAGCACGTAGAGAGTGGAATCCTTCGAAAAAAACTGAATAACGATGCATAATTTTTTAGGCATAGCAAACAAGACTGAAAATTTTAGAAAAGGAGTATTTACTGATCCGTTTGATGAACCAACCTTTCTCACATTTGCGATTGACTTTAGGTTTGAGGATCTGCCGTCTTCTAGCATAATTGATGTTGACCTATGGAACTCTCCTCTTTTTAGGGAAGGCAAGGAAAGCGCTATTGATTTTCTTTCAAACCGAGGGTATGAGTCTGGAGCAAACGGCCTTAAAGTATTTAAAGAGATACTTCGATACCTCACGTTCGACGCGCCTTGGTACTTTCAATCGATCACAGGTCTAAACACCTTTTGGAAACAGGCAACGGACGTTACTACTGGACAGAAAGGAAAGGGACTCACTTTAACCGTTGATACACTGGAAGCAGTCGATCTTAGAATAACTGAGCTGGCCAGCATCTATCGAAATGCAATTTATGACAAGGTATACATGAGAGAAAGAGTGCCAGACAACCTAAGATGGTTCGCGATGGACATCTATGTAGCTGAGGCAAGAAATATCAGATACCACATTCCAGGAATCGGGCAAAATGTGGCTACTCTATTTGGAGTAAATACTGCATCAATCGGCTCAGTATTGGGTGGAGGAAATCTCTTGTCGAACGTATTGGAACAGTACGGCTACGTTAAGTTCAAGTGCAGACAGTGCGAATTTGATTTTTCTGATACTTTTGCAGGCGGCACTAAACTTGAAGTAGCAACGACTAAAACTCCGGCAACCAACTCATTCAAGATAAATATTGGATATTTTGAAGAAGAGAGTAGTTACGCTGACGGGTCTAGGATATACGATGACTTGATTAGAACTGATATTGAAAACCCATGGAGCCTACGCAATATTGGAACCGATATTACAAATATTGGTTCGTTTCTTTCCGGTCTACCGGTCATCGGCTCAGACATTCAAAGAGCCGGACAAAGCGTTCAAAATTCACTGGCAAGCATCGGAGGACTTATAAATCCTGCGCTGGGCGCAGCTTCACAGTTTGTGAATCCGCCAGTAAAGAGCTTAGGCAAGGCTGGCTAATAAAACTAAAAATCGACTACTGATATAAGACACTATGCTGCAGACTCACGATATTGAAAGAAGAGAAATGGACCTTATTGACAAGCAATTCCTAGGAGTTGTGGAGGATCCAAATGACCCTAGGAAAGAGGGACGCGCAAGGATCCGAGTAGTGAGTGTATACGACGACATACCGACTGAAGACTTGCCTTGGGCATATCCTAAGCAGAAGAGCGCTTACTTTGGACAGGAGGGTCGTGGAGGATCGCTTTCAGTCCCAAAGAAGGGAGCAGTTGTTGCAGTAAGATTCGATAACGGAAACCCATACTGTCCAGAATACTATTCGCTGCATGAAATAGCTGAGGACATACGGACTGAACTGGGAAAAGAGGGCGAATATTTGGGCTCTCACGTTGTCCTATTTGACGGAGACGAAGAGCTAAAGATCTGGTTCACCATAAGTAAGGGAATCACGATGCAGCTAAAGGGATCCCGACTAAATATCGGCCGCGACAAGGCGATCACGATAGAGCACGACCAGACACAATCAATAATAGAATTAAGAGGAGGCAACATCTCAATCCATTCAAACTCAAGGATAGAGATGACTTCCGGTAGCGAGATCGAAGCTGCATCTAACGATATTTGGATCAACGGTAACTTTGTAAGAGTAGGACATAACCCAGTCAACGGGCCAGCAGTGTTAGGAGACTCTCTATTCCTACTTTTGACTGCAATGGCAAGCGCAATAGACGGCAAGTTCCCACCAACTCCAGGAGCAATAACCGCTGCTGTGAATGCAGCCAAGGAAATGGTCCTGTCAAAGACCGTCAAAGTTTCAATGTAATAAAGGCACGCAGGAACGCTCTTTTGCCAAAGGTTAGGTAACTAATTAAATTAAGGGATCGATTTATTCTGGAGTCCCAGAATCTCCCTGAGAACCCCCGTTCTGCTTTGAGATGAACTGCTCGATGTCAAATCCCAAGTGTCTTACACAAAACATCAAATAACCTTCATATAGTGCCTTGATCTCAGACTTGGTGTAGATCGAATAGAGGTATTTTGTGTAACGAGTGATGCTTCTAAGTCGGCTCTCCAGAAACTCGTCCCTCAACTCATGAAGATCAAGAGCAGCAGCTATTTCCCAAGCATTGTCCCAAGCATCGTTTTCAAGCCATATGATATTGTTGCGCATCGCACTGATACAGCTTTCTCCGCGCACTGGATAGATTCCAATGGTTTGGGTAACGTGACCTAGTTCGTGTAGAAGGTAGATGATGCCTACCCTAGTAAGCTTTGATTTCTTTGGAATGTAGATTGTTGCTTCGAGTGGATCGAACTCAGCCGCGTAACCAGTATAGCTAATGGTGACTGAATGCGAGCTAGCTATTTTCTCTAGCTCTTCCCAAATTTTAGGTATGTCCACATTGACGGATAATTTTAGTCTCGATGGATCAATTCATCGACCTCTATTTTATTATCTATCTTGTATTGTTCCCATTCTTTCGCTCCCATGATGTCTGGGAAGCGGGATCCGCCGTTGCAGGATTCCTTTACGTAGATCTTTCCAGGAAAGTCACACCCACAGTTTACGCAGTAGCCATAAACAGCACAGTCGTTCTTACAAATCTGGGAACGATAGAATACCTGTTCCTTTTCGTGCTTAGAGAGGAGGTGAAACGCGTCCCCAAGCATCTTGAGATTGCCCTCAATGAATTGGAAAACTTTTTTGGCAGTTATCATTTTAAACGATTTACGAATTCTTTGAATCCTATGTAATTTAGGCTCTCTTTTATAGCTTTGACTCCCTTTAGAGGAATCTTAAAGAACTTTGAAAAGGCAGCTGGTGCAGCTAGATATGAAGCTTTAGTCTCGTCATTTGCGTCCTTTGTGAACTGCCAATTAAAAGAAAGAGCCGGTGGAACCTTAAATCCATAGAAAGTATATACCTTCTTTTGTACTTCTACTACTTCTGCGCCTCTCCAGTTTTGACCGATCGCGATGCAACCGGCTTCGATATTTGAAACAATGCTCTTTTCTCTAAGGGTAGTGTCCCTGTTTTCGATCCAGTTGAGACGTTCGATCAGCTTTTGATAGAAGGCATTAGTCTGACCCCATCTGATTGACATAAAAAAGACTACCGCATCAGAATCGAATAGTTCCTTTGATACTCTCCACAATTCATCGTCTTCGTTATTGAGAGAAGCCCAACATCTATGATGACCTGAAGGATTCTTCTTGTCGTCTTTTAAAAGAGCTGCCTTTAATCCGCATGAGTTGCCTTTAGCGGTAGAGACGTTGCCTTCACAAGGATAGATCTTTAGTTTTGGTATGTCAAGAACCTTGACCTCGACTCCAAGCTTTTCTAGGCGTTCGGCAAGTTCCTGTGCAAGTTGAGTAGACTTTGGAGAGTCTGAATCCCCTTCCCATCGGTTTGAAGTGGTCAGGAAGAGCACTTTTTTCTTATCCTTAAGGTGATCAATAAATTTAGCTATCATAGGATTATTTATTAATCACTATGCCTTTCTTCTTGCCTTAGCTGATTTAGAAAGAGTTTTGATCCCATAACCAGTGAGTGCTTCATACGTGAACCTAAGCTTTGAAACAAGAGTAAGGATCTGAGGATCACCGGATGGATAGTCAAACCAGGTAGCTCCGCTGGAAGCAGCAAGAGCAGTGATGATCGGATCGGCATCAACCGAAGAGTGTCCCACCCTAAATGTGCTTTGAAAATCTACGACACAACAGTGACGCAAGTAAGTGATGTAGATTAAGTCACTTGTGCCAGTGTGGATCACCACGTCCGGCGAACACGTGTGGATCACAGAATCAATTTCTTCTTGAGAACTGAGTTCAGTATTGATTATTAAGAAATCCGAAGAGTCCCTGACCTTCTGGACAAAGTCCAAGTCATAGCTAAGTTCAGCCGGAACTTCCATCATAAGACCCCAAGTTCCGTTAGGCAGCTTTGTAGTGAACCTACGCATTGCATCAATTGACTCTTCGTCCCAGACTGCGGCAAACCAGCCGATCTCTCGTTCACGACAGTAATCGTCAATCTCATCGTACTGAGATTGGGTCAAGTGACGCTTGGGAAACTTTAAATAATTGAGTCCAGCTCGACAGGCAACATCGATTTGATCCTTTGTGAATTGTACGAGGTCTGCTGGGTTTAGCTTTTCAATTGAGGCTAGTGAAAGTGTCCCGACCGCTATGAATCTTGGCTCAGAGATCTTTTGTTTTTTCATTTTGGTATATTAAAATCCTAGGTTTTTCCAAATTTTTTGAATATCACTACCGCCGTTTCCGTGAATAAATATTGGATTAGTTTTTGTGACATTATTAAAAAGTCTACCATCTTTCCAAGAAAAATCTTGAGGAGATTCCCAAAATAAACTTTGAAATATTTCACAGCGATCGTCTAAAAGGATTCGATTTTTGTTATAAAATAGATATAAATTGTTTCCCCATTCATTGTCATTTTCGTTAGTCTCTTCCATATTCGTCTCTCTTCTTGGAGTATTGTCTACAATATCAATAAATAGATCGATCGGAGCTACATATCCTCCGCCATTCGTAAATTTCCAAGGAGAAGTCGAAGTAAAGTCTTCTGGAGAATAGGTGACGTATTTACTCTCTTCCTTTTTAGGAAAACAGTTTTTTTCAGCACTATGCAACCACTTTCCATCGGCAACAGCTTTGTATTTTTCACAAAATTCGTCAATGCTACCCAGAGCTAGGGTGTCCCAAGCGTCGGTGTGTAAAACGTGGGTATAGCTACCCCTATTTTCTTTTAGCCAGTCACTATGTCTCCTTGGCATGTTTTTCCAAGATTGCCATGAATCATCGATCACCACTTTAAAATCGTATCCGAAATGGTGTAAAGAATTTACAAGATGCGAGTGGCCTAGTTTCCAATTATGTGTGCAGCGAGTCAGTACGATTAGTTTCATTGTTTTATTCTTTTAGAGTGCATTGATTGTTATAATCATAAAAATGAGTCATTGTAAAATTGCGATTAATTTTGTCTCCGCTTCCACGAACAAGTTTTTCTTTAAATTCCTGTCTTGACCTAGTCCAATTGTGTTGAATCCAAATATTTTTAGAAATGTGCATGCCTTGAGCAGCAGTTAATGGATTGCCGAGTTCATCAATTATTTTTTTATTTAGCTTTGGAAAATGAGGATTTAAAAATAACTGCAAATCATGCGGTCTAAATATGGATTTAATGTGTTCATTTTCATGGTATTGAGTGTATTCTTCCCTTCTTTTTCTCGTTTCAAATGGAGGATTTGATCCGTAAAATCTCCAGTACATTCCCAATCCTGAAAAATAACCAAATTCATCTGTTTTGGCTTTTAAAAATTCCTGTATTGTTGTATAATCCTTTAGTCTAATAAACTCATCAGTGTCAATTGCAGCTAGAAAATCCTCACTGCACCTGTCTGCTACGAACTTATAAAAGTGAGTCTGGCCGCTGATTTCTTGATTGGGCCAATATATTACTTCAATGTCAGGAATGTTTAGTTCAGTGATTGTGTCCTGTATTGGAATCTTTGAACAATTATCTCCCAGATAAAATTTGTCTATTCCAATTGATTTATGATATAATATCCATTCCTCTAGATATTGATTTTCGTCCTTTATTATACAAGATATTGCAACTCTCATTTATACGTAAATTATGGTTTTTTTAAGCTGTCTAGCAACGCATGAAATAAATCGTTCAACTGCGTGTTCTACTTGTCCATCAAGATAAAAGTCTCTATGACGGTCTGTCGCATCTTCAAAAGAGTTGAGTGATAGCTTAGAAACCAGACTATTTAAAACTTCGGGATGTATTAGCATCATCGTGCCCGCAATAAATTCGATTCGGGCATTATCATCGGAAATGTCAAATAGTTTAACTAAACTATCATAGTGAAACGCATTTTTTTGTATAGTCGTCGATCTATATTTTTTTGCTCCAATTATTCCTATTTCAGCGGACTCACTTAGCTTCTGTATATTGAGAGTCGCTATTTCTGGACTTCCAATCAAGGGTCGAATGAGTTCATTTCTCCATGTTGCTCCAAGATTGATATGAAGGTGAGGACTTTTCTTTGTATGTAAAATAAGAGCGGCAGTGTATTCTGATGTTCCATATTCAGTCCATAAAGAAATAAAACCGCCAACATCTCTTCCGCGGTTTGGAGAGACTTTTATTTTTGCTTTTGGAAACATCTGTAGAATCTCAGATTCACGCTTTTGTGAATATACTGACTCTGGTATATTAATAAAGAGATCATGAGCTACCTTTATGTTATCCAAGTATTTTTTAATGTCTGGAAGAACATCATAATAATAACAATGAAGAAGGACTGCTAATTTTACTTCGATATTCATATCTATTGGCTTATTTGTTATTTATTTTAGAATAGAAATTATACCACAATTTTTCAATATGCTTATAATTACTTTCAAGTCCCATTTTTTTATTAGCTTGAAACCACGGCTTTGCTCCGACATAGTGAACGACTTTAATTGACTTGTCAAACTGAGAAAATTTTGAATCTGGAAAACATCTTTTAAGACAGTTATATTGACTCGATAGAAGCACAGTTGACTCGTAAAGTAAAGAATTCATTATTGATTGATCTGCAAGTCGATAGTCGTTTGTGGTCAAAGCCAGCTCAAGCAATTTAGACTTTATTGAAGGATCTAAGTTAGCTGAAAGTTGTAAAAAACCTCCATTGAATGCTGAACACTCACAAGTAAGAGAGTATAGACCGACATCTGGTGTTACTACTACTTTAGTAAGATTAAGATTAAAAACCTCAGATATGTCAGAAAGCACGAGAGTGTCTGCATCAAGAAACAAAAGCGACTCGTATTTATTAGCCAAGTCAAAGGCTTCAAACGTAAATAACGAAGGTATGTATCGACTACTTGTTGAATTTTTAAATTTTTCAGATAGCCGTGATATTACGGCTGAATATTGAGGATCCTCTACTTTCCAAAAAATGAGTTTTCCATATATTTGAAGAAGAGCAGTTTGACTTGCATGCGATAACGGAGAATGAGTTTCGTGATACACGATAATAATGTCGTGATCAAACCATGGATTATTTAAAATAAATGAGTAGATTAGAGTTTGAGCTCCAGGTAAAAATGAATCGTCACACACTGTACATAGAGCAAGTCGACGATCCTTTAGAGACTCACCACAATTAAATTTAAGAAATGCTGGATCGATGTATGGTATGTTAGTTTGCATCAAGCTTTTTAAAATCTTCTGGAGTATCTATGTCCAGCGCACCGGGAATCCTAAAGAAAATTGTGGAATCACAATACATATTTTTATTTAATCTAATAAGCCCGACTCGATTGAATATCGCAACTTCGTGGCATATTTCAAAACAGGTAGGGTAGTCCTGTCTGCGATAAAGATCATGCTCAGTAAGTTGTTTGCCAAAGAGACCACCCTCACCAGTCTCTTTTAGATAAAGGTAAGGGCTTGTAGCAATCTCCTTCCTGCATAGTAGTGAGTTTGATATTTCCATCTCAGAATACTTGTAGAATTCCTTTAGAGCTAGGTGAACGGTCTCCCAAGTTCTCTTGGGATAGGTCAAATACAGCATCACAATGGGTTCCTTTAGCTTTGGGTGAATCTGGTCCACCGTATGCACCATGACGTCTCGGATATTTGCAGTATCAGTTGAGAGGTGATCAGGTCGGTCGATGACATTAAATCCTTGTCTTTGAGCTTCCTGTTTTATCTCAAGGTCGTCAGTAGTTACCCAAACGTCCTGGATAAGATGGTATGGGATGGACTCTGCCGTATATTTAAAAAGCTTACGATTTTTAAAAGGCAGTCCCTTAGAGCCTTCCCTTGCAGGTATTATTATTCTCATAATTTATCGAATTCAGATAGGGTTAGTTTGGGAAGATCAACTAGGCTCGTCTCGCTTAGATTGTAAAGGGAAACTCCCTTTTGTCCAAGTAGAGTAGCGAGTCTCTGGTATTCTTTATTTACGCTGTTTAGAGAATTTGATCGGATGACTGGATGTGCTCCGTCCTTATTGTTATAGAAGTGACCGTCTGTAAAGTCTACACCAATCAGGCCTATTGTTTTTGCTCCAAACTTATAGGCAAGGTCGATCGCAGAGTACGGCGAGTTCATATAGTGCCCCAATTTATTTCGATCGTCAAGATAATTGGTGCCCCGTGTGCCTATTGCAAAGTAAACGATACTGTGGTGACGCCAGCCCTTGGCGCAAGTAAAAAGGTGTTTGCTAGTCGATTCGTTTATTAGCTTTGCCCTAGGGGTAGAAAATCTACCAGGATCGTCGGTCACTAACGAATAAGTCGGTTGAAATAGAGCAGGCACATCGTTTACTCCGATCGTTATGTAGTTAGATTGGTGTGGCGCAAATCCAGTAAGGGAAGTACCACAGCCGCAGACTACGATTTTTGATCCGGGATGAATGCCTATAAACTCGCTAATATTTTTAACTATTGCTGACACTGGACAAAACCTTTTATTCAAATGTTATACAATATAGAAGAAATAAGTTTTACAAATGAAGAATCACTATCTTGTCCTTGGAGTGTCAGAGTCAGCGACTGACGATGAAATAAAAAAGGCATACCGAAAGATAGCTCTAAAATACCACCCTGATCGCAATCCTGGAAACAAGGAAGCCGAGGATAAGTTCAAGGAAGCGGCAGCTGCATACGAAGTGATCGGCGATCCTGAAGCAAGAAAAAAGTACGATCTCCTAAATTCTCCGGCAAGTTCACAGAAGAGGTATAGTGATTTTAACGATTTTGTGGGAGGATTTGGTGCCTCAAGATTCGGTTCAGAGTACAGCAGGGCTCAAGCCCAGGCAAGAGCGGCCAGATCACAGGGTAAAACCCATGCACCACCGCCCGACCCATCCTACTTGGACATAACTCTGGATGCCGAAATTGACCTGGCAGATGCGATCCTAGGAAAAAAGATCAACATCACGTTTAAGAGAAAAAAAGTAGACTATAAGAAAACTGCTGCAAGCCAAATCGCATACACCAAGACAGACGAGGAGAAAGAGATCAATATATACTTTGACCTTAGGAGAACCTATGTCACTCTTAAAAAAGAGGGAAATAAGTTGAGCACAAAGGTTAGGCTTAATAGACTAGGTCATGAGGACGTCATAAATCGCATGAACATATTTGGAGAAGACGAACAGTATCCTCTGACTGGCGATCTCTATGTGACAGTCACAATAGTGATCCCGGAAGGAGTCGAGATTGATGGCAATTCAATAATACAGAGGGTAGACATACCGCTCACTAAGGTGTTGTTTTCTGGCGAAAAAGTACAGATCGAAACGATTATCAATAAAAAATACGAAGCGACCATTGATCAGCCCAAGTCAATGAGTGATATTAAGTTTGTGATCCCATCACAAGGAATATTGAATGCATCTGGCGAATTAGGAAATTACGTAGTGAAGTTTAACGTGGTAGTACCAGATTTGAGCTCTTTAAAAAAGAGTGAAGTTGAGCTTTTACGAAACATTCTAGCTAATACTTAACGCAGATCTCAAAGTTTTTATCAACTGCCTTAATAAATAATAAAAAAATTTAAGGCTTTGACAAATTCAAACTTGAGCTTTGCTGAACCTAATAATGATTGGGTTCTTATTGTTGAAAACGTTGGTGAAGCGCTAACTCCAGTTCAATCTGGCGATAAAGGCGCTGTCCTTGAAGGAGTTTGTGCTGTATTCGGCAGGATGAACAACAACCGTCGAGTATACGAAAAAGAAGAATACCTTCCCCACCTTTCTTATCTTAATGAAAAAATCTCAAAGCGCCAGCTTGTTGGAGATCTTGATCACCCACCTCACTTTGATGTAAGCCTAAAAAGCGCATCACACCTGATTGAAAAACTAAGCTATGATGGCGGTGATAAAGTTTATATTAAACTACGTATCCTAGAAAACACGCCAAACGGAAAGATCGCAAAAGCTCTACTTGATGGAGGAGTACAACTCTCAATATCTTCAAGAGCTGCAGGTCAAGTAAACGAAAGCGGCCGTGTAAAACTACAGAGAATCTTTACTTACGACCTAGTAGGTGAACCTGGATTCACAGAAGCAATCCTTAAAAAGACAGTAAACGAATCACTTAAGAACAACTTCCAAATGATTACTGAAAACTATAATCATTTGAAAGAATCCTCTGTAGTTAACAGTAAGGGATTAGTTGACATATCTGAAAGTCTTAATTTTGATGAGAATTTCAAAATTTACAAGATAAATAAAACTAATGAAGATCTAGGACTAGCTTTCCAAGCATCTCAAACACCACAAAAAAATAGCGCAAAAATGGCCGAGTATGTAACAAAAGAACAGATGGACCAGTACTCAGAAGTTCTGAAAAGTAAGTTCACGCAAGTTCAAAATGAGCTAAGAACTCACAAACAATTGTTAGAATCAAAAAACGAAGGAACTGATTCAGCTGATCAAATTAAGCTTGTAGGATTTGTAAACTACCTAGCTGAACAGCTTGAAGGAGTGATCAATTATGCTGACTATCTTTCTAAAAAGGTAAATCAGAATATTAAGTACACTGAGCATGTTGCTGAAACAACAAACAACTCCATTGAATACTCTAACTACGTTGGAGAGAGACTTAATCAAAGCATTGCTCACCAAGACTATATAGCTGAAAAGCTCAACCAGAACATCAACTATTCTGAGTACATCAAAGAAAATCTAAACAATGCTATCAAGTATCAAAACTACTTGGCTGAAGAGTTGGATAAAGGAATACAGTACACTGAATACGTTGCTGAAGGTGCTAACCGTGGTCTAGAGTACAGTGATTACCTAGCAGAACACCTTAATCTTAACCGTGACTACGCTCAATACCTTTCTGAAAAGCTAGGTCAGAGCATTGGATATACTGAATACGTTGTTGAATCCCTAAACGGAGGAACTTCAGTAAACGGCAAACGTAACGTTCTTAACGGAATTGAAAAGCTTGACGAATCTACATCAGTTGATGCTCTCATCGCTAAGGTAGACCAAGTGATCACTGAAGTTACAGATAAGTCTTCAAAAGCAGTTCTTGAATCAAGGTATCCATTCCTTAAAGTTATGAGCGAGCCTAAGCAAAAAGCATTCTACGCTCTTGGAACAGAAGAAAAACAAGCAATTGTTGAAGCTCTTGGAGCATCTATCTGGTTCAACGAAAACGATGTAGTTGGAATCATCGAAGCAGTTCTTAACCACAAGAATCAAAACCTTCCTGCACACGTTCGTTTCATGCCAGCTGAATATAAAGAAGTTTGGAATTCAATGAACGAAAGCGAGAAGAACAGAATTCACGCAAAATCTCAGTTATATAGCATAAAGACTCCTTATCAAGCCAAAGCATTTTGGGATGAAATGGATCTTAGAGGAGTTAACGAGAGAATTGAAAGAGAAAAATCAAACGCTAAAATACAAGCACAACTCAACGAAAGCCAAAGTACAGAGGGCCTAATACCTGTTAATCAGGTTGTTGAGATGCAGAGAGGTTACTCTCACAATTACCTAGAAATGCTATCTCGCCAAGCTAGCTATCGCCAGTAATCTAAAAAATCAAAAAAATCTACTCAAAAATGGCACGTACTAAAATTTTCAGACGTTCAAGTGATAAGAACTTGGCCGCAACTTGGAAGCCAATCCTTGAAGGATACGGAGCAAATATGGAGAAGACTCCTTGGTTAGCAGAATACGCTCACAACCACGGAATATTCGACAATGCTACTCCACTCTTCGAGTCTTCGACTCCAGGTCTTTTCTTCCAGCAACCAGCATCTCTTGGTGGTTACATGGGAGCACCAGTAGCTCCAACTGCTACTCAGACTCCGTTCACAGCGGGTGGTGTAAAAAATTCATATTCAGATTCTGGATCTGGTGATAAATTCCCATCGCTTCTTCCTGTAGCTATCCAAGTTGCAGCTAAGACTATCGGTTTTGATCTCGTTCCTGTAATCCCTATGGATTCTCCAGTTGGATTCCTTCCATACCTTGATTACCTTTATGCAGGTGGTCGTACTGATACTCAGTTCGAATCTTACCTTGTAAAGATCAACGGTTTGACTGCGAACTCTAGCTTCTCAGGATCACACGCATTCAGCGGACTTACATATGGTGATCAACTTAGAATCGATGTAAGTTCACCTGCTGAAATCCTCAACCTTACCTTTGTTGGTTATTCACGTGTTGACGGTACTCTTATCCTTAAGGTTATCAATGACACTAGCGGAGTAACTTCATTGGATACTTACATCCAAGGTGGTAATGTTCTTTCTACTGTAACTTATGGTGGAGCTGCAAATGTTTACACATTTACACTAGGTGCAACAAACACTCCAGCGCTTGTATCTGCTCTTGAAAACCACATCTCTGGTTTTACATCAGTATCTGACGCGGACTATGCAACTACTGCATTCAACGGTTCTTACCTTCCATCAACTGGACAGGTTCCTGGATCTATGAAGCGTGAAGCATCAGAGCAATCTAAGTTCCGTCAAATGGGTCTAAGAATGTTCACTAAGTTTGTAGAAGCTGAAACTGATCAAGTTTCAATCTCTGCAACAGTTGAGCAGATCCAAGACCTTAACCGCGTATGGAACTACGACGTTATCTCAATGCTTGAGAACGTTGCAGTAAACGACATCGCTCAGTCTATCAACAAGCGTCTTGTTGACCGTGTATTCACTCTTGCTGCTACTCACTCAACTGAAGTTGGTCTAGTAGAAGGAGCAGGTATCACTGACCTCGATCTTACATCGGGTACAGGAGGTTTCGAAAACGTATCTACACTCCAGCGTAGATTGGTTACTAAAGTTCTTGAACTTGCTAACCTTATCTATCACAGAGGACGTTTCGGAGCAGGTACCTTCATGGTAACTAACGGACGCGTTGCATCTGCTCTTGCAGACGTTGCAGGTTACTCAATCGCACAAGTTCCATCTGACATGTCAGGTGTAGCAGGTAACCTTTACCCAGCTGGTAAAGTTTACGGTGTACAAGTATACGTAGATCCAAACCTCGCATGGGGAGATTCACGTGTCGTAATCGGCCGTAAAGGTGCAGACGAAGAGCCAGGTGTTAAGTTCATGCCATACATCATGGCTGAATCACTTCAGACAATCGCAGAGGGAACATTCTCTCCAAAAATTGGTATGAAGTCACGTTACGCTATCACTGAAGCTGGATGGCACCCTGAAACTCAATATGTTAACATGAACATCAATGGTAACATAGGAGTTCTTACAGGAAGCGTTGCACCAGCATCGTCATACTAATATCCTTCTACCTTAGGATAAAAGAAAAGAGAGCCCGTAAGCTCTCTTTTTTTGTTTTAGGCGAATAAATAATAAAAAGCGTAACTAATGGCAACAATCATGTCGACTTTTTTGGGCATCCAAGCACAATTTAAAGTCCTACACTGGCAGACTCACACCTATTCTAAACATATAGCATACGGCGAAATGTATGACTCCCTCAACGAGACGGTCGATACTTTCATGGAAACTTACATGGGAAAATACGGAAGAATAGCTCTTGAAGGAAAGGACGATGCTATAATACTTAGCAATATTGGAGAAATGAAAGTAGATGAGTTTCTGGACACAGTTACCGAATTCTTATTATCCTTTAATCATCAGCTAAATCCTCAACGAGACAGCGACCTGTTGAATATCAGGGACGAAATACTAGGCGATCTAAATAAGCTTAAATACTTACTAACACTTAAATGAAAAAAGGAGGACTCTCGTCCTCCTTTTTAGTATGGTATAAGCAGCCTTCGATTCAATTGTAGGTAAAAGTCTAAAGAGTCTTTACATCTTGAATTTTGAATCTTTGAACTTGTATGGCTTGAATTTTGTCTGGCGAAATCAATTAGTCGGCATCTATCATCAATTGTTCCATATAATGGTGGCTATATCTTACGATATAATGGTTGACACATTACTAACGCTCTCCTCTCCAGCTGCCTATGCGTTTAGATCAGTGTCGTGTGATTGAACCTATCAAGCTCTTCTTGAGTTGCCTCTATCTGGGCCTCAGTGAGCTCAATTTGCTGGTCCTTCCAGGCAATGTCAAAGTGAGCTTCGATCTGGTCCGGTTCGGTTCCATAAGATCGAGTCTTTCCCTTTGTTGTGTTGATTGTAGAAAGGTGAGTCGCATGGGTCTTCAGTTCAGAAAGCAAGAAGATCTTGTCTCTTACTGGAGACGATGCATTGTGGATTCGGGTCTTCAAGTCAACGATCTTCTGCATCGTGTCTTGGATTTGGGCCCACACGTCGTCGAGGTCGTAGGGTTTTTCAGAACCTACAATGGCTGAGTTGTGTGAATAGATCTTCTGCCACAGCTTGCTTAGACGAGTCGTGAGCTTGTTTTTTTCCTTTAGTGCTTTTGCAATAGTCATTTTTATATAGATTGTTTGTTTACTACTTCATCATAGTCCTTCCATTCAACTGGGAATTTTCCAAGTTCATCAACCGGCCCAGAACAAAAGCCTAGGATAATTTTGCCGGATTCGTCTTTTCCGATAGCGACAAAACCATAACCCTCACAGATTATTTGGGTATAAGAGTCATTTTCAAGACCTTCAGCGATCTGAAGAATATCAAAATCTGGTTGGAGTCCTTCCGGATCGTGCTTTTCGCACCATTGAGCTGAGAATTCTGCCATTTGAATGTTTTAGATTATTATACAAAAGAAGAAGAAACAGTTTCAAATCAGTAGGACTTATTTAGGGCTTTTTTAAGCTCAAGAAGATCGTCTTTGTACATTGTTGCAGGTTCGCGGCGCTTCATCTCCTCTAACTTTGCAGAGGTTGCATCCAGTTCAGTTAGTAACTCTTCGTATTTCTCCTTAGTTAGCGTATGGATAGGCATTCCTAAAAGGTAGTTATAGGATCCGTCAATTTCATCAAATCCCATGAGCTGTAGGGAAGCAATAATGTCCTTTCTGGAAACGTTATTGATCTTTAGTGAGCCTTCGATTATTGATTTAATGAACTTGGCGCGATTAGAGAGAACCTGCAACTCACGTTCAAGCGTTGAAATGATATGGGCCTTGCGTTTTATGTAAAAAGTAAGCCTAAACTTCACGAAATAGTTGATTATTTCGCTGGCAGACTTAAATACTTTAAGGTTTCCGTTTTCATCAAGCACGGTAAAGTTCTCACTTTGTCTCTCTTCCATTTTAAGGAAACGATTAAGTCTACCCGAATCTTGCAAGGCTTTAAGATCCTCTCTTCTGAATTTTAGGGTGTAACTCACATTTGCTCGACAGTTATTATCGTAGCTGACGATTCGACGGTCCTCTTCAAGATCGGCAAGGTGCGCATCGAACTTTTCATAAGTCATCGATGGAGGAAGCTCAGTTATTTCGACAGTTGTCGTGTTCTTTACTTCGTATCTCCCCTTAAATATCCAAGAAAAGTTGGATTCTGGGACAAGCTCGCAAATTCCCTTAAACTCTTTGTACCATGGTGAAGGTTCCTTGAATGATTTTTCTTCCAGCGATCGTAAACACGCATCGATCAGTTCAATAGGATTGCGGTTTAGGATATTTGTTGCAAAACCAACGGCGATTCCACTACCTCCGTTAAGCAGGACGGTCGGTATGATCGGCAGAAAGTATCTGGGTTCTATTTCTGAACCCTCCTCGTACCTCGATTCAAGCAGATCAAAGTCTTTATATAAGAGTCTAAAGTTAGGGTGTAGCTTAGTCGATATGTAACGAGCAGCACCAGCTTCAGGGGATCTAAGCGATCCGAACTGGCCGAGCGGTTCGAGCACTGGCATTGAATTCTTAAAGGTCTGAGCCATGCCAGTTATTGCGCCGTTCAGTGAACCGTCACCGTGATGGTAGTGAGCATCTGATGCGACCTTACCGGCAAGTTGAAATATCTTGAGAGGTTTCTCATTACCGTTCTTCCAAACTCGATCTGCAACAAAGATCACCTTTCGTTGAGTCGGCTTAAAGCCATCGATCACTGATGGTATGGCCCTCTCTTCTACTACATAGACCGCATACTCGCGATAGTCCTGGTTTAGGTAGTCAGTTACGCTTTTTATTTCAGGTTTATTCATCTTATTCTTCTATTAGTTTTTGTATTCCGCCAAAGTGATCCCCTTCCTTGGCTTCAAGCTTTCCGTCTTTCACAAGCTGATCCTTTGCAAAGTCGATTGAAATGCAGGCAGTGTTCCACTTCCTCTGGTTCCACTGTTCGTTAAAGGAATTATACCATTTTTCATCGCACATAGTCAACACGGTAAAAGCCTCTTCTACAGCTTCTGGAGTAAGTAGGTTTTCAAGCTTACGCCTAAGAGTTTTATTTTTTGATTCTCGAAGTTGCATATTATATTGGCTGGTTTAAGATTCTTTCTTTACGCGGAGCTGAGTCGTTTCCAAACCAAGCGTCAAGCGACTCTTTGTAGTCTTTGTCGTTCTTTATCTGGACGACCTTTGGGTTCTTGATTATTTCCTCGTATTCAGCGTCTTCCAAAGCGGCAAGACCCTTTTTGTATTCGATATTCCAACCCTTTGCACTGCTTCCTTTTATCCACTTCTCAAACTCGTCGTTTGTGTAAAAATTGAGCGATTCTTTACCCTTCTTTGCGACTACCAATGGGGTCATCACCTTATAGATTCTACCCTGGTCGAATAGTTCGGGCCAAAACTTATTAAAGAAGTTTATTAAGCTTGCTGCAATGTGGTTTCCATCCGGATCGGCATCGGTGTAGATGTAGACTCTACCATAACGTAAGCTGGTCGGTTCTTCGCCTAGCTTTAAGCCAAGTGAAGCCATTAGCTGCACAGCTTCGTCATTTTTGATAATCTCAGTAGTCTTCATCTCACTGACGTTGATGAACTTTCCCTTTAGCGGAAATGCTCCAATCGTTTGAGTGTCCCTAAATTTTCTGACTGCTGAGATCGCAGAGAGACCCTCGTAAATACCTAGAATGCAGGGTCCACGTTCGCCTTTTTTCTGAGCATCGATCAGCTTTAGGATCTTCGTCTTGTCCAGTCCGGCATTGAGCTTACGTAACTCGGCTCTCTCTTGGGCAAGGGCTTTTTTCTCTACCCAATCAAGAACTGAAGCGATTATTTCAGACTTAAATACCTCTTTTATGATTTTGTCAGAAAGCGTGTGAGCTGTTCCAAATTCTTTCGGTTCAGTGATGAGCTTTTCTTTGGTCTGGGAGCTAAATGCAGAATTGAATATCGTACAGTCAATAAAGACTGTGAGGTGATTGCGTATGTCGTTTGGTTTTACCTCAACTTTGTGCTTCTTTTTGATCATCTCCCTCAGCTCAGCAATGAGTTGATTGGTGATGTACTCTACGTGGGTACCTCCGTCTTTTGTGTGGACTGAGTTTACAAAGCTTACGTTTGCAAAGCCCTTTTCAGAAGTGGCAAATGCAATCTTCCAATCCTTTGACTCTTCATAAAAGAAGGAGTTGGTGTATAGCTGCACGTAGTTTTCGAAGCTTTTAAATTTGATGGGACTTTCCCAACCTTGACCGTCGTCTATTTTTGAAAACTTGATAGTCAATTTTGTGTTACATGCCGCGACATCAAGACACCTTTTATATAGGATCTTAAATGTTGCGTCATCGATCGAGTCCATCTTAAACCTAGCAAGATCGGGCTGGTACACAATGTGAGTGAATCCTCTCTTTGATGGAGTTATCTCGGCCTTGCTGCGCTTTAGCATGTTGTTGCTAAATTCCTGCTCAAACTTATTTGTCCCGTCACAGGTAGCGATCTTGAATTTCTTACTGAAGATGTTAGTTAGAGTAGCACCGACACCATTGGTTCCAGCAACTGTTCTCTGTTCAGTGTCATCAAAATTGGATCCGGCCTTAAGATTGGAAAAGATCATTTCTGGGATCCATTCCTTGTGGACTTTGTGCTTCTCTACTGGAATTCCGCCGTTGTCCCACACTGAGATCTCATTCGTATTGAGATTTATTGAGACCCGGATCTCATTTAGCTTTGGATTACGACGGTGCTCGTCAACCGAGTTTGAGATGATCTCGTCAAACAGCTTGATGAATCCCGGATTGTAGGTGACTTCTTCAAGCCATACCTTTTCACCGTCATATAGATACTGTTCGCCAGTATGCGGTGAAGTTGAACCAATATACATGAACGGACGAAGCAACACGTGCTCGATATCCGTCAGTTTCTGGTATTTTTCTTCTATTCCCTTTTGTTTAGCCATTGCTCTTTAATGTTTTTACTTTGAGTGCTTCTAAAAAGTAGCGAGGCACTCGGTCTCTGTCTAATAGTTGATCAAAACAAGAATCAAGTATGTAAGTCTCTGCCCAGTCTTCGTCATTTCTGATAGATCTACCATATGACTGAAGCAGATCAATTAGGGCCTTCCAATTATACCACTCCGGCTTCATTTCAAGACGCTTTTTGATCTTCTTACTTGTTAGATTGGGAAAAGGCACCTTCATGATCACTTGAAATCTTGAAAAGTCGTCCTTTAAGTCTACTCCATTTATCATCGATGGAGAGACGAGGACAGTTTCTAAAGTCGAGGTCAAGTGAGTCTCTAAAGACTTTTCTCGAGTGGTTGAATCGTGAAAAATAAGCCGCTTGTCCTTGATCGAGGCTTTTATCCAGTTGCTTATCTCGTAGTTTGAAGTGTGAATAATCCCTTTGTACTCAGCATTTTTGCTTAGGATCCGGTTTACGATTGGCACGGCCTTTGCAAAAGTCTCCTTCTTGCTGTGATACGACATCTTACCAAACTGCAGGTAGATCACCGGTCTCTTTGCTGGATCGAATGGGCACGGTAACGCAAGGTAGGCTGCCTCATCAGATTCAATACCCATGATAAAAGAGAAAAGTTCCTTATCAAGTATCGTCCCAGACATAAGTACAACATGATCATAGGTTTCCCAAAACATTTCCTTAAGGTATAGGTTACCCCATATCGGCTCGACCAGGAGTCGAGTAGCACCATACTGATCAAGATCCTTCTCAAAGGTCCAATTGGTGTCGTAGTTTTTGCGATCCCTAATGAATCGATTGTACTTACACATCGACTTATCGACGTGATCGGCCTTTTGGACCAGTGCAAGCTTTTTAGATCGCGTTCGGGTTTCTTTGGCCTCGTCTAAAAGCTCTGCAGCTTTAGATGAAAGCAGAGGAATAATAATTGTTTCTACCCAGGTGGAGAGCTCTTCGATCGATGTGATCGAATCAAGGTCCTTTTCCATCCAGGGTTGCCATATGTCTAACAGCTTGATGCTGCGCTCAGAAAAAACTGAGGAAATAAAGTCACAGAAAGTTTCTTCAAACGAATGTGCCTCATCTATTATCAATAGACGCGAATCTCGCTCTGCCATAAGCTCAGGAGAGTACATCGAATATGAAGTTATTAGGTGGAAGTTAGTGAGGCTTAGAGGGCTCCTGATGAAATTACTCTGCGCGATCTTGTGTGAACAGGCATCGCACTTTTTATCGGAAGCTTTGTTTAGGATCTGGGCATCACCGCAACCCATGTTTTGACGACGACACCAATAGTTGTTTTTGCCCTTAAGATTTGCAGCAAAACTAAAGTCCCGAACGTACTGGTCCTGTAGAAGCTTGGTGTTGGTCACTATATCGACCTTTGCTTTTTTGTCGATCTCCTTTCGATACCAATCGGCAATCATGATGGCAGCGTAAGACTTACCGACACCAGTGGGTGCATCGACCATTATGAATTTTTTGTCAGCTTTTATGGATTCCTTAACGAAAGTGAGGATCTCTTCTTGCTGTGGTCGAGGTGCGAATTCAAGTTTAATTTCTGCCATGCTGTAATAATACTAAATTAGTCTTAATAGTTTCCAGTTTAAAGCAGGAGTTCAATTATTTGATCTACTAGAGGCTCAGTAAGACCGATTGTAGGATCACAAGTGATCACTAATTTTGAGTTTAAATAGGGAAGTATGTCCTTTGTGTTATCGTCGATCACGACGTATTTTTCTACAGCATCACGATCAAGCCAATCAAGGATCTCTTCTCCGCGATAGTGCAAGACGTCAGTGCAACCTATGACTTTTCCGTGGACTCCATTTGCTTTAAAGATGGCTTTGAGCTGCATCGTATCGTAAGTTAGCCTCCATGAAGAAGAGACGATGATATTTGCACCAGTGTATGCAGTTATTTCGTTAAGAGCAGCAACTGATTTTGGGTTGAATGCGCGATCAGTGACTCTTTCTGGAATAGACTTGTTTTGAGCTGCGTAGAATAAGCGGTCGCTTTCTGCAGTTCGCATAACTCCATCTATATCAAGAAATATTACCGGATTCATTCTTTAGTTTCATTCCGTGCTGACGGTTGAAGTAGAGAAACTCGTTCTCAGCCTCCTTTTTAGTGCTGTTGAAGTTTAGACGATACTCTTCAATGAACCAGTGATTCCACTTACCGAAATCAGTGACTGATATTTCATAAGAGTTACGCCAGGTATTGCGCTCAGAATAGAGAACTTCAATGGGAACATTTGCAAACTCAAGCTGTTTACGAAGAGCAAGCAGCCCAAATTCTTGGTGAGTTAGTTTAGCGACTATCATTCTATATCGTCGTAGTTTAGTGATTTTACAAAAGATTCGTTGGTGAACGATTTATATGCATCCATCGTTCCCTTAAGACAATAGGTATAGTAGCCATCAGGATCGTCAAATTCTTTAACGATCGTCGCGTGAAATTTGTGATCCACGTCTTCATTTATCATGTAGACGTGATCTTTAAATTTGTGTTCATCCTCTGGGAGTATACCTACATAAAAGGTAAGGGTGCCGGTGTACTGTGGTGTCATTTCTTTTTGTTTAATAGTTTGTGCAAAGGTATCTATGAAGACACATATTGCAAGAAGCGATAAACATATAAATATTTCTAGTAGCATACATGTTTATTTATTACTGTTCTTAAGTTGACTTTGAAAATACCAAAAAGTTCTGCCATTTTGGTCAGTGATTCGAGTATCGGCTATGCCATAACATTTGACCCATTCTGAAAACCTAACTCTGGACTCACCAAATGGATTTTGCCAGTCTTTGAGCTGTCCTCCGCCAATAAAATAAGATTCAAGCGGGACCTGCGAACAGAGTTGCAGAATACTGGGATTGGTGATCAGTGCTGTGCGTGCCTCCTCAAAAGGATCCTGATTTGCTCTAAACAGGATCTCTGCTCGCAAATAGTTTCCGATACCGTTAAAATACCGCTGATCCATGAGTAGCAGGTGAATTGGCTTGCGAAACGCGGATTTGTCGAGGTTATCAACGATATTTTTCATGAACTCAGGGATCTGAGTCAGAGGACACGGTCCACGATTTATAGACCAGTCTGCCCACTTCCACTTGGCAAATCGACGAGCGTCCACTAGGCATAGGTAGTTTCCACATAGAGACTTAAATAGAAGGTGAGCGTGCTTTGGACGAGAGTCTTCAGTGCATAGAGTCCAATATCCGCTCATTCCCATTGAAACTGAAAGGCAGTATTCGTCCTTACCAGAAGTAAGGATCACCTGTAGTTCCTTGCCTCGGGCTTTTGCCGAAATGCTAAAGATCTGCAAATCACTGGGCTGAACTAGAGAAAGCCTCTTTTCGACAGCTGGCGAGACCAAGATGTGCTTAAAATCCAAGCCTTTGCACGAGCTTTCTATGTATTCGGCCATGATCTTTATTTCTGCTAATTCTGGCATTACTTATCTGTTAGAGTTAGGTAAGTAGAATAGGGTATCTGTACCTGTATCATCCATACACCGGCACGTCCCGCCGTATCGACCCATCGAATTGGACTTTTTGCAATTTCTTTGCTTTCAACAATTGATTTTTCAATTCGACTAGCAAGCATTGCAAATTGATCAAGATGCTCGGGGTCTACCCATACTGTTACAGTCATTTGCCTATTCTTTTGATCACTATACTAATATTTTCCCTAAGATTAAAGATAAATAATAAAAAAATCTAGGTCAAATGGCAAATCCTGTAATGAATTACAATCAATTCATGTCAGCTTTCAAAAAAGCAGCAGCTGGTTATAGCGGTAAGGCAGACGTTAAAAACGACGATGCAAAAGGTACAGCTAAAGTTAAGCAAGAGCTTGCAGAAGGTCCAGTTAAGGGTAAAGGTACTTCACAAATCGACAAGTACACTAAAGAATACCTTGCAACTGTTAAGAACAAGAGCATCGTAGGTAAGAAGAAATAATTCTAAAAGCAACTATGAAAAAAGCAATAATCAGCTTTGAAAAGTTTGCTCTGTATGAAAAGAAGGGTGATCTTAAGAAGTTAGTTGGTAAAGACGACGATGATGAACTCACGGTAAATGATGCGAAGAAGCTTGGAGTCAAGATCGCAAACATGGAAGGTGAGGACAAAAAGAAATACGTCGGTATCGTTAACTTCTTAGGTGCTTCTTGTAACATCTACAACGAAATTTGGAAAAACTACAAGCGTACAAGAGATCGTAAGGCATAATGTTCAAACTTTTTGAGAAATATGGAGACGAGGCTAGTGCAAAAGACGGAGGATTCGTCTTCCAAGCAATAATCAGCCATGATGTAAAGTGGGAGATCGTTAACGGAGAGACAAGTATTGATCCAAAAACGATAAATTCTATTTTGCACCAGGTTGACGTGTTTCCAGACATTAAGTTTACTGAAGGCAGTGCGACTTCTACCTATGTGATCCTAAGTGAGGTGAATATCCTAAAAAGAAAGTTTGAATTGGCCAGTGAAGCAATCAAAAAGAGATTGGTTCCTGAATATGCAGCCGAAATGGAAGCTCTTGCAAAGGAGGGTCTAACTTCTGAAAAAAGAAAGGAGGTAACACTCAGACATTTTAAGAATTCTCACTATACTGTGGACCTTACGACGGATCATATCGTGCTTAGGGAAGTTTCAACCAGCGGAATCGATACCGGTCTCCCTAGAATAACTCTTAAAATCTCTACTGGAATGGTAGACACCCTAAATGGGCAGCCGACAGACACTTGGAAGAAATTTAAAGTGACGGTCGATGGAACTAAGAGCCTAACTATCGATGGAGTAGGAGAAGACGCAATATCAACTATAAGAGAGTATGATGAGATTGAAAAGGTGAATGAATTAGTATTTAGAACAATAGTTCCTTCTCTTATACTTGAATTTAAGGGAGATCGAGTCTCAATTGACACTTTATCAAATAGATCAGCTCAAATTGCAGTAGGCGGAACGGTCGATTACGATAATATTTTCTCAACTGAGGACGTCACTAAGGGTCAACAAGCGCCTACTACAAAAACAACAAATAAATAACTAAAATAATCACACTAAAATGGCCGGATTACCACATTGGAACAATTCAGCAGCGGCTGTAAACTATTGGGAACCTTTATTCCTAAACCAGTTTGAGGTAGTTATCACCCCGCCTGCAGTAATTACTCAAAACGTAAACCTCTTAGTTGAACACGTAATGACTGTCACAGGTCTACCTGAATTAACACCAACTGGAGTAATTGAACAGACTTATAAATTTGCTAGACGTTCTTATGCTGCAGCAGTTCCAACGACTACTGTCGCTGATCTTGATATTAAGTTCTCAGTGAACCTAAATAACAATAACGAGATGTATATCTACAACATACTTAGAGCATGGGCAGATCTTGCATACGATCCGCTTACTGGTAAGCAAGGATTGAAGAAGGACTATATTGGAGAGATCTATGTTGCAATACACAATAAAGCGCAAGACATTTATCGCGAATTTAGATTTAAGCCAGTAATTCCAAATGGTGAACTAACTAAAATGGCTCTAAACTATACATCGCCTGACATATACGAGGTTACTATGAAGTTTAGAGCAGACGCATGGAAAGAAGCAAGAGTCGGTCAAATAACTGTATAAGTTTTAAAAAAGCAAGAAGAAAATGGAAATGTTTAACGTACACCGTCGAGACGTAATGGATTTCGATAATTATATGGATCTTAAGAAAGAGAGTTTCGGTGGACCGAAATCTGCAATCGCTTATCGTGATGCAAAGGGAAATAAAGTAAACTCAGATCCTAAGTTGAAAGAATTTCAAAGAACTGTAAAAAGAGACGCTCTCTTTTCTCATCCAGTATACGATCCAACCTATAAAGCAATGACTCACGATCTTGTTTACAAACAGGACAAGAAAAAGCCATTTAGCTACAATGAACCAAGCTTAACTGGAATTCCAGTGGTAGATATTACTGAGAGCTACTCAGCTGCCACATTTGAACAGTTTATGCATGATATGGATGCGAGAGAAGAAGAGTCTGACGAAAGAGACGAAATGGAGCACAAAATGCCAAAAATGCAGGATGAGCCTGAATACGAAGATGAAGATCGCGAAATGGATCACGACCTGGACATAGAAGATTTTCGCGACGACGAAGATGAATTAGATCAGGAAGACATGGACGATATGGAAGATCGTGAATACGACCGTCACCCTAAACACGAAGAGGAAGAAGATGACTTTGAAAGGGAGCCAGAATCAGAAGATGTTGCTCAAATCGAAAGAATGCTGAAGAAATTTGAGGAGCCTGAATACGAAGAAGACGAAGACTATTAATAAGAAAAGCTGAGAGTGATCTCAGCTTTTTTCTTTTATGGGGATACTTAATACTCTATCAATAGTCCTTAGAGGATCGTCCTCCGAGTCCTTAGAGACGACGATATTATAGTTGAATATTAATCCAGTATACTCACTTTCAATAAACGACACGGTGTTTAAGACAGATGACTGGGACAGGTTTGAATTTAGATAAATTACTCGCTTGTACTTTCTATTTTTGATGGTTATTGCCTTGTCCAATAGCTTCTTTATCTCATAGTTTAAGAGAAATGACTGGACTTTGTTTGGCACAATAAATTTAGTCTTGAATTTTTCCTTTATTATTTTATTGACATTAAGGACATAGTCGTCCTTGCTCTTTTTATTAAAAACAGAGATAAAGTTTTTGTATTCCCTTACAAAGAGAATCGTTACATGGTGGTCTTCGGCTATCATATTGGTAATTTTATTGTCTCTATTCCAGCTTCAGATAAGATGCGCAACCCTTGATTGTCTCGGTACTCCTCTGCATAGACGACTGCCTTGATCCCAGCCTGGATGATGAGCTTAGAGCAATCTTTACAAGGAGACATGGTCACATAAAGAGTTGAACCCTCTATGCTTTGCGTCGATTTAGCAACCTTAAGTATCGCATTGGCTTCAGCGTGAAGCACATACCAATAGGTATTACCATCGGCGTCCTCGCACTCATTATTGAATCCGCGAGGAGTTCCGTTAAATCCGTCAGAAATAATCACGCCACCCTTTACGATCAGAGCTCCAACCTTCTTACGATTACAGCAAGAGAGAGTTGACCAGGTCGAGGCCATCTTAAGGTAGGCTATGTGGTATTTTAATTCTTTATTTAGAGACATCAGAAGAGGGCTTTATGGGATTAGGTAATGCAAAAGAAAGGATAATCACGATCGCTATCCACTGCGGATAGGATAGTTTTACGTGAATTGTATCTGCTAGAAAGATTGAATATAGTATGCAGCATGCTCCTGAACAGATGAGCCATTCAATGATTATTTTTAAGAATAAGTTGATTGCTTTTTTCATATTTTATTTATGTTTCTATAGATCCAGCTAAAAAGAGGATCCTCTAGTAGTTTTGGATCGGGATTGGCAAAATCGCTAAAGAAAGAAATCAATTCTGGAGTTGGTTCACCGACTGGATTAATAAGATCGGCGCCTACCGGAGGAATGGTTTCAGACTTCCATTCAAGAGAATCAATCATCGCATTTACTGCATCAAAATGGTGCTCATAAACGTGGAAAGAGTTTGCGATATGGGTATAGGTACCAAGATCAAGATCTGGGTAATACTTACGTAAGTGAGAAAGAGCCTGGCTTTGCAAGATAGCAAAGAAAGCAATATCAGTAGGCAAGCCCCAAATGACATCGTTGCTACGCATTGAGATGGTAAAGTTGAGCTTATTATCCCTGATTTGGAAGTTGCCATACATCGTGCAAACAAAATCCTTATTGAAGTGATATTGATGTCTCGGAAGATTGAAATGCATCACAGCTTGACGAGAATCCCGGTCTTTTACTAGAGCAGAGATTGCCCATTCGTATTGGGTGATGCCATGCTCATTAAGATTAGAGAAAAGCAGCTTACCGTATGAAGAGTTTACTGTTCCGTCTGGATTCTTTATTGTGTCCCAAAATTTTGCGTATTTTGTGATAAATTCTGCGTCATTACGACCCATAAAGTACCACATGAGCTCAGCTGCAATGTATTTCTTTTGAGACGATCGAGTTGGTGTAGTAAATAAACAAGACAGAGGCTCTTCAATTATAAGAACGGTATTTGCATTTTCTTTTATTGAAAGATCCCTAGGTTTAGTCTCAAACTCAGGATATCGAATTAAGTCAACTAGACTTGCACGAAAGGCTCTGGAAAAATTATCGCGTTGGTAAACTCTCATAACACTGTTTTTAGTTTTATACATAGGATGGGATAAAAGTTTTCTCGAAATAAATATTAATAGATGGCAATAAGCGGATTATACCCAATCATAGATTTTTCAAGTGTCGATTATGCTAGGATCCAGACAGGCTCTTACCTAATCGCGTTTGACCTAAACAACCTGTATCGATTATCTAAGATCGACAATACTGGAGCAATCACTGTAATTGAGGGAGATCGTTTCACAGGAGTCAGTAGAGACACATTTAATTTAAGCACATTAGTAGTAGGCAGCACAATAACTGTAAATATTTTACCGCTGAGACTCAGTTTTACACCAGCGATGGATGTGCTGGTTGCAGTTTCAGATACTGAACACTTTCACGGACTCGTAAGCAGTTATAATCCAACCACTGGAGTAATGACAATGACAGTTGAAGTAGTTACTGGAACTGGCACTAGTTCTCTATGGCAAGTTGGACTTAATGGCGCAGTTGGACAAGTAGGGCCAACTGGTCCGACTGGATCAACGGGTCCGACTGGACCTACAGGACCTGCCGGTCCAACTGGCTCTACCGGACCAATAGGATTTACCGGACCGACAGGTCCAACTGGTGCTACTGGAGCAACCGGACCGACAGGAGCAACTGGACCGACAGGTCCGACAGGAGCAACTGGAGCAACTGGAGCTACTGGTCCGACAGGAGCAACTGGAGCTACTGGACCGACAGGAGCTACTGGACCGACAGGTCCGACAGGAGCAACTGGAGCAACTGGACCGACAGGAGCTACTGGAGCTACCGGACCGACAGGTCCGACAGGAGCTACCGGACCGACAGGTCCGACAGGAGCTACCGGACCGACAGGTCCGACAGGAGCTACTGGACCGACAGGTCCGACAGGAGCTACTGGACCGACAGGTCCGACAGGAGCAACTGGAGCAACTGGACCGACAGGAGCTACTGGAGCAACTGGACTGACAGGAGCGACTGGAGCAACTGGACTGACTGGAGCTACTGGAGCTACCGGACCGACAGGTCCGACAGGAGCAACTGGACCGACAGGAGCAACTGGAGCAACTGGACCTACTGGAGCAACTGGACTGACTGGAGCTACTGGAGCAACAGGATCGACTGGGCCAACCGGACCTACCGGACCTGCTGGAGCTACTGGACCGACAGGACCGACAGGAGCTACAGGCGCTACTGGTTCATTTGGAGGTACTGCACCGTACAAATACGTTACTTCGACTTATCCAATAACAACATCAGATTATTATATTGAAGCCGCAGGAACTTTTAATGTTACTCTACCTACCGCGGTTGGAATAAGTGGACAGTCCTTTGTTATAAAGAATAGCGGAACTGGGGTAATAACAATACAGACAACTTCTTCACAGAAGATAGATAATTTATCAACATATAATTTGGCATTTTATGATACGGTAGACGTTGAATCTAATGGATCAAATTGGCTTATTAAACATCCTCAGACTAAGAGGTTTACTCGAGTGTATAATGCAACCGGCTCCACTATAACAAAGGGATCGGCTCTTAAGATACAATCAACGTACAATGGCATTCCTTCGGTAACCTTATCTAATGCAGGCGGAACAGGAAATCAACAAGTAATCGGTCTTGCGTATGTCGATATTCCAAGCAATTCAGAAGGGATTGCAATATCCGCTGGAATTCTTTCTGGACTTAATCTCTCAGCATACAGTGTTGGTGATATTCTTTATTTGGCAGATGGAGGAACCGATGGACAATTAGTTGCAGGAACCACATCTTTGGCTTACGCTTCAAGATCAAATCAAGTCGGTTACGTTACTTCTAATAGTTCAACGATTGGAACTCTTCAAGTTGAAATTGTCAATGAAGACCTTAACCTTTCTCTAACGGATATAGAGAGAAATATCCTAGAAGGTAATGTTATTTCTACGGGTACTTATGACTTTGCCGGATTGACAGGTGCTTCAGGAACAACTTTTAATATATCTCCAATGAAGGGATGGATAGTGTACAATACAGGACCAACATATGATACACATCCATCAGTAACAAATGTGGTTTTTGCAGGAGCAACTGGAGTGTCAGCATTAAATATTGCATCTGAAGACAATACATATGTTTTAATCGACTCAACAGGAAATGTTGTTCGACAAAACACTTTTCCTACTCCAAGCCAAAGAAGGACTAACATATATCTTGGAAAAGTAGTGCATCCAAACCGAACTTCAATACAAAATCTTAATAACACAGTCGACTATGATGTATCTCCCGTCTCTATGATAAGAGACATATGGACTCCAATAAAGCTAATTAATGAAGGAGTCGCAGCGTCAGCAAATGGAGTAAACTTAAGTATCAATATATCGAGCGGATACTTATGGGGAAACGGAATTAATTGGATAACCGATCAGCTAGATCCAAATAGAGTATTAATAACAAGCGCAAGCCCGGTAACGTTTCAATATAGAACGTCAATAGGAGCAACTGCTACTTTTACTGGAGGCGCAACTGCATCCTTTACTGATCGAACAACGATATATCCTGACGTATATGAAAGTTCACCTGGAGTTCTTTCTCCAGTAGGCACGCCAAACGCACACGCAACAAACATAAGAGTGTATTTGTTTCCAACTGGACTTGTGCGCTTGCAATTTGGTCAACAGGTTTATCAAAATCTTTCAACCGCTGCAGCTAGCGTAAATTCAGAAACGTTTAACGTATACTCAAATAATGCAAAAAATGGAATATTGATTGGAGTTATATCAGTAGTTAGAAATGCTACGGATCTATCAAATTCTTCACAGGCTCTCTTTACTCCAGTGTCAAAATTTGGTGAAATTGCAGGTGGTGCAGCTGGCGGTACATCAACTACGACCATACAGCAAGCTTTCAATAACTCGGCAACCAATCCAGACATATTGACAAGTACATCAAATCCATCTTTAATTATACGAAATGGAGATGGAGCAGATACGACGAACGTTTTGATTGTTCAAAACTTGGCAGGGTCAACGACCTTTCAAGTTTCAGGTGATGGAACGACTACGACAAATAGTCTTACTGTGTCAGGATTAAGTTCAACTTCAGGTCTAACTAGATATGTTGTTGCGGATTTGTCTGGAAATACATATTATCAAACGGCTTCGACTGGAGCAACGGGTCCGACAGGACCGACTGGGCCGACTGGACCTACTGGCCCTATCGGACTAACTGGAGCGACAGGACCGACTGGCGCAACAGGTCCGACTGGAGCTACTGGGCCAACAGGTCCGACTGGCGCGACTGGTCCAGCCGGAACTACTACTGGCTCATTTGGACTTAGCTTAGACGGTCAAGGACTGGCAGTAACTTCAGGTTCTAAAGGCTATGTTGTGATACCGTTTGGTGCAACCATAACCAAGTGGTATATTGTAGCAGATCAATCAGGATCGCTTGCGGTAGACCTTCAGCGAGGAGGAACATCAATAATCGGTGGATCTGGAAATTATCCAACCCTAACTTCCCAGCAATCAAATAGTGCTAGCGTCACCAGCTGGACGTCAACTTCTATTTCAGACGGAGACGCTATACAATTTATTGTCAATTCAGCATCTACCATTACCAAAGCGACAATTGTGATAAAAATAAACAAGACATAATAGTGAAAGTTCATTTTATTAATCCATTTCAGTTTGGAGATTTTAGAGAATGGGATTGTCTTATCCTCGATGATACAGATGCAATCGTATATCGGGTCGGTATGCAATTTAGATCAACTGATCCGGATTCAATAATAGAAGAAGCTGGAACAAATATATTTAACGCTCAGGGATATGATTCATCACTCACTATTGATTCAATAACAATAGACAAACCCGAAGATTGGGACAATTAACTTAAATAAAGATGGCGATATACAAATCAATACAATCCGGTAACTTTACTTCTTCTTCGACTTGGGGAACTCTTGTGAATTATGTGGCAACTGGTCCGAGTCTTGTTGGTGTATCCACCTCTGTTGTTGCAAGCAGTACGGTTACAGGCCTAAGCAATACGATAAATGGAATTATGGTGCACTTGGGTTATCGAGTCGCTTCACCGACGGGTACAATAACCTGTCAACTTTACAATTCAACAACCTCGACTATAATTCAAACGGTGACAATAAACGCAAGTGACCTACCTGCAGATTCTGCAGTCGGCACTGTAAATGGAGGCTGGGTGCATTTTAAGTTTGGATCAAATACTACCCTTAATGCGGCTCAAGCATATAGCGTAAGATTAGTTGCAAGTGTAGCCAATCAGGCATATTTCTATAATGCAAGTGGTACTGACTGGAATAGAGCATTTGTGAGCACGACTGGAAGTGTTCCTACGACTGGTGATTCCATTCATATTGGTGGAGATTATTCAAGTGCAGGAGTGAATAACAGCTACACGGTGACAATGAACAATACTACCGGTACTCTATTGCTTGGATCAGACGGCTCGGGAATTTACGGGATATCGCCAGGGTCGAATGGCATTACAATATCTTCAAAGGGTACTCTTGCATACGGAACCGCAACTTCAACAAATTACTTTTTAGGTACTACTGCAAACATCACAGTATATTGCGGCGGTACTTTACAAATGGGCAGTTCAGGGGCAGCAATACCCGCTTCATCGACAGCGGCTTTGCTTATCTCAAGTTCAACTGCTGGACAGTACGGCTTGTGTGTTGCAGGTAACCTAACTACATATGGAGCAACTAAAACAGTAAAGGCAAAATTAGCTGCGGACATATCAGTAGGTGCGACTTCCGCAACAACCGATGTGAGCACCGGCTGGTTAAGCGGTGATGTGATAGCGATCGCTGGAACAACTCGAACCGTTGCAGATGGTGAACAATTAACCCTTTCAGGAAATGCATCGGGCACAACTATAAGTTTTACAGGGTCGACTCTTGCTGCACATGGAGGAAATTCAACAACCCTGATTCAAGCTGATATTATTAACCTTACTAGAAACGTAAACATATATGGTGCAAGCGCAACACTTGTTTCGTATATCACAACACCAGGTCAATCACCAACGGGTATTAATAACCCAAGCATATCAACATATTACACCGGATTCTACAACCTAGGAACAGCATCGGCAGTTAAACCAATTATGGCTATAAGTAATCCAACAGCCAATGCTGATGTGAGATATTGTTCTTTTTACGGAACAAGTGTTGCAAACGCATATGGTGTTTATATTTATGCTGCCAATAATAGTACTATTAACTTCAACTATAATGTTTGTTACAACGTACTTACTTGGGTTAATACTGGTTTTAGTACCATCTATAATTCAACCACGCTTGATAATAATGTTGGTATTAAGACTACAATAGCAATGAACTCACCAAATATTACCTTTACAAACAATACAATTGCAAATGGTACTGGTATTGGTATAACGATAGGTTCTCAAACGGGTACAGTCGGTTATGGTACGTTTAATAACATATTAGCATATGGGAATAGTAATGTTGGTGTTTCTTTATCAACCTCATTTGGAACCGCGTCAAATATAACAGCTTGGAGAAATAACGGTGCTGGTTTATATTTAACAGCTGTTCAAGCTATTGAAAATCAACTTATGATCCTAAGTGGAGGTACATTATTTGGTAATGGGTATGGTGTACAATCGGCGGGTCTAAACAATACAGTTTTAATTCAAAACTTTAATATTTATGGAGGTTCTACACTTGTACAGGGTGGTGGTTTTTTCCAACAAGGTGGTGCTAGTGACTATATAACATTTTATAATTCCACTCTTGGGCCTAACCATTCTATTTCTGATTTATATTTTGCATCAAGTCCATTCGGTAACATCAGCTTTATAAACTGTACATTTAGTTCAACAACAAAAATAACTACTGGTAACTTAACTAGAAGCCCTAGTGGATTAGGTGTGAGTTCAATAAACGAAAACGGTGTTGCGGGTAGTATGTTTGCTTACAGTCAATATGGAACGTCAAGACTTGACACAACAATATATAATACTTCAAGCCCTTCTCTTAGACAAACACCAACAACTGCAAACGTTAAGTTTGGTCACGCAAGCGTAAAGATAAACGTTGCAGCAGGAGCGACGCCTTCAGTATCTGTGACTGTGCGAAAATCTGTAGTTGGAGACGGAACTGCGTATAACGGAAATGCACCAAGGCTTATGCTTCGACCTAATATCCAAGCGGGAGTAACCAGCTTTACTGTGCTGGCAACATCAGCAGGTTCTGCGGGTTCTTGGGAAACGCTTACTGCAACTCTTCCAGCGCCTAGCGTAAATGCTGTATATGAGCTCTATGTTGATTGTGATGGAACTACCGGCTGGATCAATATTGATGACTGGAGCACAACATATTATGCTGAAACTCAAGGACTTAGTTATTGGAAAGATGCACAGCCATATGTCGCATTATCAGCAACAAGACCTCAAATATCCTCGTTCTTTGTAGGATAACCTAGAGCTGACACAATTATGCGTCGATTATCGTTAAGTCGAGCCCGGTGTTGACTGTAATATTTTGAATTGAGTCGTAATGCATCGACTAGGTAAAAGGCCTCTTCGTATTCCTTTATCCAATATGCAGCGATTGCAAGCTCGTCTTTTACCCTTGGTCCATAGCACTCAGTGTGAATAAAAAGTCGATCTAAGGGGATCCTTGTAGAATTACATATCTTCAATAATGAGTATGCCTGTTGCCACATGTGTAATCCCTTGAAATACATCGCAAGCTCAAAGATGGGTTCTATTCGAGTGGGACGTTGCATCCATGCAGAAAACATGGAAGACTCAATCACTCTACTGTGCTTTTCTAATTGAATAGCACACATTCCAAGTTTAAATTGAGAGTACCAGAGTTCCTCGTCCCACTGGCTCACTGCGATACACTTATGATATTCAGTTTCGGCCGATACATAATCACGGGTGTCATAGTAAGACTGCGCTAGATAAAATCGATTTCTAGCATTTAGTGGATCCTTTTCTAGAGATTCAGTAAGAAGAGAAATGTCTCTTGTAAATTTATCAGACTTGGATCCACCGTCTCCGTGATCAAGAATAAATGCTTCAGGAAGAGTTGCGGTGCGAGTCTCCCTATAGTCAATATCAAAATACTCGTGTGTCGCACCGATTGACTTCCAATCAGCCGCAGAATTTAGGATTCGTATGTTTTGATAGGACATGGAAGTAGATCTCTGTTCAATTAAGTAGCCGTCAATCATTAAGCTTAGTGAGCTCTTTATGTCCTTTGCCTTGAGTTCCATATCAGCATCGATCGTTAGTACCCAATCTGCCATGCCTCGAGCGAGCTCAAAGGCTTCAGTTCGGTTGGCTCCAAAATTTATCCACGGTCGACGATACACTTTTCCTGGGATCCCAGAAAGCTTGGATTCAATTATTGCGATGGTGTCATCAGAACTTCCGGTGTCAATAATGCACCAGGTGTCAATGTGAGGGATGACTGAATCTAGAGCACGAGCAATCACTCGACTCTCGTTCTTCACTATCATGTTTAGGCAAACAGTATTCATTTCTTACCAGTAGTTGAAATAGACATTTCAGAAAAGTGATTGATCATCTTTACTGAAATCTTTGAGTTAAAAAATTCTTCAGGCAAGGCCTCGTGAGATACTACAAATATGGTCATAGTGTATTTGTCTGCATATTCCCTAAGTATCTCAATTGCCTTATAGACGTTCTTCTTATCTAGCGAACTAAATATCTCATCTAGGAACATTACGTTCATCTGGCTGTGCTTCATTTTAATCAGTTCGATAAATGCAAGCAGAACGATGAGGTTCATCTTTTTTCTTTGACCAGTAGAGAGACTTTCCGGTGAGATCTCCATTCCTAAGTATGAGATTATTGGATTGAAATCTCCGTCAAACTCAAAGGAAAACTTAAACTCAAGTCTCTCTGAAATGTCACGAATTCGGCCGTTTAGAGTCGGGACTATCTTATCTATTAGGGTCTTTTTAATTCCTGAGTCAGATAGAAGAGAATCGAGTGTGCTGAACAGGTCATAGCTTCGTTCCTTTTCCTGAATCTTAACCTGATCGGCTTTAAGATCCTCTTGAATGGAATCGATAATCTTTTGAATTGACTCAGTCTCGTCTGTGCCAATCACTTCAATCGTCTTCTTTAATTCAGAGTCGAGTTGCTTGAGTTCAGCGTCAATTCTGTAGTAATCAGACTTTGTTGAATTTTGCGAATCGGTGACCTCTTCAAGCGATCGAGTTAGTGTCGTAAAAGATTCCCTAAGGGCTGGGATCATTTCATCAAACACCTTTTTCTTGCTCTCAATCGCCTCTTTTGTCTTGATTGAAGAAGCGCTAGTGAGATCGTTGAGACAGTGAGGGCAGCGATTACTTTGATATAGAGAAAGCTTCTCACCAAGGTCAGAGATTGTCGCTTTGGTCTTACTAATCTCGTCCCTTACTGAGTTTAATTTTAGTTGGATATTGGTTATCTGAGGTTTAAACTCTGAGTATTTCGTCTTAATCGACTCGATCTCGGCTTTCTTAGTTTCAATGATTGCAGCAAGCCCGTCAGATTTGGTCTCCTTTGCCCTTTCGATCTTTTGACGTAACTGATCTAGTTGTGCAAGAGATGAAGTGAGAGTTGACTCGTTCTTTAAGATCTGGGCATTTATTATGTCAAGGTCCTTCTTGTTCTGCTTAAGATCCTCTTTTACGACTGCTCGCATGTCACTTAAAATATCGATACCGAATATTCGATCGACTATCTTACGTTTATCCGATTGGCTTAGGGTCACAAAAGACTTAAAGTCATCGAACGAAAGACTTATCGTGTTACAAAAAACTGGAAAAGGTATTTTGGCAAGCTCGTCCTCAATAAACTCATCTACTTTACGTTTATCCGGCAGGTTGAATCGGGCTCCATTTATCTTGATGTCACTAAAGTTAGGATCAATTCCTCTATCGAGCTCAACCAGTTCTCCAGAATTGGTCACAAACTTTACGTTTGTGTAGGCATTGCGATTGATCCAGTTGGGAATGTCCTTTATTTTACGAATAGCGGATCGACCGTAGATCGAGACAGTAAGAGCCTCCTTTATTGATGACTTGCCCTCCCCGTTCTCGCCCTCAACTAGGATGAGATTCGGCTCTTCTCCAAACTTAAAGGTCTGAAGCATGTTGCCATATGATAGTATGTTTTTGTAAGAAAATTCAAGTAGCTTCATTAGTCGTACCGTTTGGTGTTCTTTAGGGAATCGTAAATGCTTTTAAACCTTGACTTTAGCTCAGCGGTCTTGTATTCTGGCAAGTTTAGGGACGCGACTTGATCGTCAAGCACGTTAAATATGTTATACTCATAGTTTGAATCGAGTTCAACCGTGCTTTTTTCTTTATTGAGTTCCTTTGAGTATGAGAAGAATTCTAATCGACGATGACCAGCATCCTTCACGATTTCTGTGAACCTCGCAAGAGGAAACACCGAAGAGAATGATGATTCTATAAACAGGTCGACATAGTTGTTACAGAAGGCCTCAGAGATCTCGGTGGGATTCATGTTTAGGACAGTGGATATGTCAAACTTTAAGTGCCTTGGAGAAACCTGGTTGGGTATGAATTTCTCAGAAAAGTTGGATCCAGTTGCATCCAGCACGTAGAATCCTTTTAAGTTGCCGCGATCCCCGCGATCCATTTCATAAGGGGTACCAACATAGAGCACGTTTCCCTTTTCCTGTCTTATGTGAATGTGGCCGGAGTAGATGCGTTTAAAGTCCTTTAGATCCTCAAATGCAAGTCCGTGCTCGATCTTGGTAACAGAGTTTAGGTTGAATCCCTGAATGTCTGCATGGCAGAACACATAGTCGGCAGACCTATTTGCCAGGGCTGCACGCTTGAGCTCCTTAGAATCCTCAATCCACGGAAGTATTAAAACCTTATGTGAGTTTATCGTGAGTAATTCTGGCTTCTCGAATATGTGAAAGTTTGGGTACATTAAGTCGTATCCCTTTAAAGAGTGCACGTCAGTTCGGTCTTTGTAATAGACGTCATGATTTCCTACAAAGAAGTAGACTCCTCGTTTAAACATTTCAGAGAAGGTCTTTGCTACTAGATAAGAGATGTGTTGGATCCTGACATTGGTCGATTCACGAACGTGGTTCCAGTCACCGACTTGTATCAAAATGTCTCGATCGGGATCGAATCCATCATCGTGTACTGCCCGTATAAAATGATTGATCAAGTAGTCAGACTGTATGTCCGACCACTCGATTGAATTGTTTCTTACACCAAGGTGCAGGTCACCCAGCACAAATATTTTTCGTATGTTGTCTAATTTCATTTTTGAGGAGCAAGAGCGTCTAGGTCAATAACTGCACTAATGCTTTCAAATTTAGATACAACGTCATCCCTCTCAGCTTGAGTAGAAAAAGTATAGGTGATTGGCAGGATCGAGTTTGCGTCATAGAAAACAAGAGTAGGAGAAGAAGGATCAGCATCGATCTTGTATACCTGCTCAAGGTTTATGTATGTGCTTCCTGTTGCGTATGTTAGTTTTACCCAGATCATTAGTGTATTCTTTTTTTGTTTACTTTTCCGTCCAATATTTGGTATTTCTTGTTAAGCTCAATAAGTAGGATCTCCTGGATCTCAGTGTCCAGCATATCAAATAGTTTCTTATACTCGATTGAAGAGATAGAAGAGAGTGCCTCAACTACGTATATTGGACTGTAGAACAGAGAAAATTCCTTCTTCCTTTCAAGGGTTTCATGAGTTCGGTTAAAAATAAAGTTAAGGTCGTCCTTTGCAAGCTTAACCTTATTTGCAAAGGGCTCAGTTGATTTTTTACTAATGAGACGAACTATCTCATGGTCGTTCTGTATAAAATCAAATATTGTGTTTAGTATTAACTTACTGTCAAGTACCTCTTCGTATTTGTAAATGTCCTTTAAGTAAGAATCAGAGTAATTGTCATTAACTGATATTTTAGTACTAAAGTCTCGTTCATCCGTTTCAGAAAGGCCAGTGCCTGCGTTATATCGGTTATTGAAGATCTTGTCTTCTCTTGGAATGTCAATCGGTTCATCAGCATCACACGAATCCTCTAGCTCTTCATCTAGTTCTTCGTTTAATTCGTCCAATTCGTCTTCGTAATTCATTCATGTTGTATTATTTTAAAGTGCGCCAAAGAGCTTATCATAGTCCTCATCGGTTTGAGGCGAAGTTAAATTATCTTTTGCATTCAATATTGTGTGTTCGTTTCTGACCTCATCGGCTAGACGGTTTGCCTCTGAATCATCACTGTAAAATTCGCTGTTTGGACCAAGTTCCTCAGTAAGCCTAAAGAAATCCTTGACCATTGTATAGAACTTGTAGCTCTCTTCGTAGCCGTTATCACGATTGGCGATAATTTTTATTTTCATACGGCTTTCCAATGGGCTGCGCATGAGACCAAAAAGAGAATCGACTGTGTGAATAAGACCGAAAGATTCGGCAACTGAGTCCATTCCCAAGTCAAAGTCATTTATTGATTCTCGCTTTACTTGAGTAGCACTTATTATGCACCATTCGTTTCTCATTGCGACTCCTCTAAGCTCTTCGGAAATTGCCTTTATCTTTTCATAAAGTCCGTTCTGATCCTTAATTGGACGAAGTAGGTTAAGATAATCGACAACGATCACCTTGAATTTTTTATTCATCTTGTTCTCAAGACGCAAGAAGTAGTTTTCAATGTCTATCGCAGTAGCATTGCCAGTGGGAAAGTCTTTAACGATTAGATGCCCGCCCTTTTTAAAAGAGGATTGCATTTCAATGAGTTTATTCTTGATCTTTTTTGAAGCAGTATCATCTGTGATACCAGAATATTCATCCGATGGGATGCTTAGGATATTGGATCCAATACGCTTCATATATTGTCTCTCAGGAAGCTCAACTGTCACAAGGCCAGTAACGTTACCCATTAGAAAAGATCGAGCTGCGATATTTCCAAGAACCATTGACTTTCCGACTTTCGGTCTACCTTGAAATACGACTAGCGATTTTGGATTCCAGCCTCCGCCTAGACACTTATCAAAAAACTCAAAGCCGGTTGGGCTACCCGTTTTTGCAAGCTGAATGTGTGCTTCTGGACTAAAAAAGTCCAGTCCAGTATCTCCACTAGAAAAGTTTATTGCAAGCTTACTGCTAATGTCGTTTCTGACTTTTTCTGAGATCTTATCAATGTTTTCAGGATCGATAGACGTCGTCTTTAGGTACGTAAGTAGGTCAAAGACAGTAAGGTTAAGGTTTCTAAGTAGGATGAAAGAACGTACGTATTTGTAGAGATAATCGTAGTTATACTCACGTAAGTTAAACGCATATAGGTCATCAAAGTCGTCATCATCTATGCTGGTATTTGTTAGTTCAAGGTAACTCTTAAGTTCCTTTCGATTTGGGATCTTACCGTACTCTTTAAAGAACTTAAGAGACACTTTAAATGACTCTTGTCGGTTTTCTTCGTTAAAATAGGTTGGCTTTATCATTGTGATAAGCTCTTCCTGTCTTAGTGAGTCATGGCTTTTGGGTTTTAGCTCATTGTTTTGATTATCATGGCTAAGAATGAAATTCCAGACCATTTTCTCAAGCGATTCAATATTTTCGGTAAAGTCTATCATGGTATTGTGTAAAAAGTGAGTATTCCTTTATTTGTAATTAGCATCTCGTCACCGGTAACTGATATAAAATCACTAGCGATAAGGCTTCTTAGTCTTTTAACTAAATTAAGCTTAAAGGTTTCGTCCTGAAGGCGATCGCCAAAGACATATTTTAGAGTCTTGGACGAAAACTTTAGCTTTTGAGGGTCAAGCTCCTTGTTTTTCATCTCAATGACCCGCAATAGGTACTGAGATATATCAAAGAGGACCCCAAGATCGTCTTGTAGGTCCTCATATTGATGTACATTAAGGTAGTATTTAATAGGCAGATCAGAGCGTAGGTTCATTGTTTGTGTTTAGTGTTTCAAGTTCATCATCCTCCATTTCAATGATTCCGTCTTGAGTTTCAGGAAACTTAAAGGTTGGCTTGATTATCTTTTCATCAAGTTCCTTTAAAACTTCTTCTGTAAAGAGACGAGAAGAAAAGAATTCCTTAACTGGCACCTCATCTCCATTGTGACGTACAATATAATTCTTAGCTTGTATGCTCGGTTTTGCATAGTAGACAGCTCCGCCTACTTCAAAACGATGGCACTTTTCCTGATCTTCAGGTTTAAGTTTGGCGTGCTCTTTTTCAGTCAACTTAGATGCCTTAACGACGCCGCAGTTTTCCCAGTTAACGAACTGTTCAAGACCAACATATGGATTCATACCCTTGTGAAAAGAGATATGAAACTCAATGTCAATTGGTTTAGCCAATCGATTTTTTCTGGTCTTAGATCGAACAATGATCCCAGTAGTCGTCTTGTTCTCATCACGTAAAGTTCCTTTGCTTAGCATTAGGATGATTGATGCTGAGAACTCAGGACCGCCGCCACCAGACATGCCCTTCGGAGTGTATTGATCCATTGAAGCATAAGTGTGGTTCGTAAAAATAAAAGGAACTTTAAGGTTAGAAAGATCCAGTGTAAATGATTTGAAAAGGGCTCTCATTTCTTTTGAGCGTAGACCCATATCAGATGCATTTTTACCGGCTTCCATGTCCCTCTTACTCTTATCAGTATCAAGCATACCGACTGAATCGACAAACATAGCAAACTTTAAACCTGGATTTTCCTTTATTGTTTCAATAAAGTCATTGATGAAGAACTTAACTTCACTAATGTAGCCCATACGTAGGTATTTGAGCTTATCAAGTTCAACTCCAAATTTTATGTAGTCAGAGCGATCGATTGCACCTTCGGTGTCTATGTAAAATACGTAGTACCCTTTCTTTTGTAATTCACGAACTGCATTCAAACATAAAAAGGTCTTACCTGCACCAGAATCACCAGCGATACCGATGCTTCGAGTGTTTGGGTAACCGCCAAAAAGCGTGCCTGACATTTGTGCATTAAGCAGATAGTTTCCAGTTGGAATATATTCATCTATGTCTGAAAAACCCATTAATTCAACTTTTGACTTGACCTTCTTTTCCAAAAGATCGTTAAATTTATTGAATGCATCTAGTGCAGGGTTGCCAGTGGATTTAGCCATATAGTAAGAGATTTTTCTTATCTTTTACTCAAAATGAGTTAAAAGTTCTTAGTCTTGAAGATATGAAAGAAGTAGAGTAGAGCAAGCCAAAGCTAGCGAATCGCTAATTTCTCCTTTAACGATTCTGCTAAACTTTACCTTCTCGATCGTGTGAGGTTTCTTATCTAACTGATCGTGAGAAAGATTAGGAGAAAATCCTTGGATCTCGTCAGAATAGTTAGTTAAGTTTATCGCAAAACACGAATAGTTCTTTGTAAATGGATGGGTGTGTTTAATCTTGCCAAGGTAGAAGATCTCATTTACTGGAACCGAGTCGATGCCTAATTCGTCTTTTATACATGAAAGCACAGCATCGTAATATGAGTCAAACTTGTTTTTATCAAAGGTACATGTCAAACACCTTCTCTCGTTAGAGTTTGATAGGTAGTCTTGATATTTGCACAAGTATAGGTTTTTAACTTGTCCGCTAGGATTGGTGTCAAATGGTACAATGCAAATCCCTTCGTCGGCTGATGTGATACGTTTAAATGTACCTTTTTCTCCAGACAAGTTAACGATGGAATACTTACCATCAGTATATTCTTGATTTGATTCTTTGTTTTTACCAAACATCATTGTATTTCTCTAACGCTTATTCCAGGCGCAGGTTTTGATTCTTTTTTCTTGGTTTGAGTAGGATCAAGCATCTCTTGCATTGACTCTTTGACTACTTGTTTATTTATCATGCTTTGCATATACTCGGCAAGATCGGAAAGAAACTTGTCCTTGTCTTCTGCATTCTCATACATGAGTTTTAAGAGCTTACGGTCCGGTAACTTTACTTTTACCTTTATCTGGAGAGTGGCCTCATCTGAGTTGAACATGCCAAACATGTTGGCTTGAGGCGCAACTGTCTGAACGGCGGGCTGAGTCACACGATACTGATCTGGAATTGGAATGGGTCCGCTTTGTGGATTTGCTTGAGTCACCTGAACAGTAGGTTGTTGTACTGGCTTTCTAACTCCTCCATGAATTGAGATAACTTCTTCCTTAGTGAGAGGTTGCATTTCTCCATGGATCATCATTAGATTGCTGTTGATTTTAGTGGAGTCAACCCTAGATCCGTCATCGAATATTACATCAAATCCACCGAATTGATTGGGCATCACGTCCCTACATTTAACGACCTTTCCAATAAGTTCAGGTCGGTCAGTTTTTATCCATTGGAACCTTTGACCACTAAAGTTCTCCATTAAGGACATTAGTTTTTGTTCGTTCATTTCTTCTGAATTTTTTTCGTTAGTCTGCTGCTTCTGAGAGCTGTTCCATGGTAGCTGCTCCCTTATTCTTTTCCACTTCTCTGAGAAATTCTTCATGGTTCGATGGATTATTTGAATTAACGATAGTAGCTTGTGGTGAATCATATATTGCAATGACGTCATTTGCTTGTGACTTTTTAGCGTCTTCCATTTTTTTACGGATCTCTCTGATCTGTGAGGAATTGAGCTTGTTTTTAGTTGCATCAAGGTAGCCTTCTAGCCAGTTGATAAATTTCGACGGAGTTTGCATTTATTGTTGATTATTTTTAATAAGTTGTTCACCCAATAGGTCTAATTCGGTGAGTGTGGCATTTCTTTGAGACTCATTGATGAAGTTCTCAACTCGAGTCAGCAGTTCAGAAACTTCAAGGTCAGTTGCTCTAATTACGTTTAGCACATTAAACTGAATGTCTCTAACCTTTGATGTTGCGTATGCAAGGACGTGGTATTCCCGGTTTAAGTAAGTATCGATTGACTTAGCTGCTCCGTTTATTAGCGACATGTCTGCGCTTGATGGAAAGCCCATTAAAAGAATAGGTTTTGCTGGGCTAGATTGAAGTCCGTCAATGCGTGCTTCTAGTTCCTTTATCTTTTCGGTAAGCTGAGCATATGCTTCATCATGTATTAGTGCTGACATCGTTACTTTGAATTTTTTAAACTCTTTATTTCACCCTGGGTTTTAATACGTTCGTCGTATAATTTAGTCAAGATGGTTCTAGCAACCGAGTCGGTAGAGCTAGAAAATAGAGTATCGTTTTTCGTGTGGATCTCCGATCCAGAAAGCTTAACCGTTCCCTTCTTTCCCAAGTAAGTATCCGGTGAGATATTGAATTGGATCTGGATATTTGGATACATTGACGAAAAGTCATAACACGAAACATAGTTGTAGTAATCTGGCTCGGGCTTCTTTACGTAGGCACCTTCATAAGTTGCATTGATGTCATTTGAATCTCCCCAAGGAAGCTTCATCATTCTCTGGTTCTTGGTTAAGAACTCTCTGCACATTAGGATCTCAGCGATATACACTGGACTAAATACCTTGTTCACGTCAACTTGAGCAACGTTTGCGATCGAGTATGCAACATCTAGCATCGAAAGCTTGTCCTCTATCAATTTCACAAGGATAACGTCAATCACGTTATATAGAGTGAATAGATAAGTATCCTTTTGAAAAGCAAGAAAGCTTGGATATTTATGTTTGAGTTTTGCGACGCCTAACACTAGGGTTGCGATGTAATCAAGCTTATAGTTCTCGACAACTTTGAAAGGTTTTAGTTTTTCAAAAACCTGCATGTAATCCAAAACTCCCAAGTGAACTGGGATCTTGTTCTTTGAGACAAGCGATCTTGACGGCATGTTTACCACTGAATCGACTTTCATGTTGCGAGCTCGATTCATTAGGTATTTCCAGTCAAAGTCAGTAACGTTCCAACCTGTCACAAATGAAAACTTGGGCATGATGTTATGGAAGTAACACTCAAGTAATTCAGTCTCAGTCTTAAAGAACTTGTACTTTATTTTAAATTCTTGTTGGAATAAAGCTGCATCCTGAGGACGCAACGGTGTAGTGTTACGAAAGTACTCATTGACCTCTTTTTCCATGCGGACGATGTCATCGGCTGAGAGCCCTTCCGGATTTCCATCATCGTGCAAAATAGAAAGTATGTAGACAGTATTGTCCTCATTACAAAAAGAGACGAGGCCGACTGGCATTCTAGCTTTTTCTGGATCCGGGAAGGAATCGTCGATCAGCTTGATCTCAATATCAAGATAGGTCTTTTTTGGAAGATTGTCAAAGCTATAGATCGCAGAAAGCTCTTCTGTAGTAAGCTTTTCCTGAATAAGCTCCTGAATTCTAAATTGAGTTAGGTACTTACCTTCAGTTGGGCTCTTCTTTACGCATTTGCCATCCCAGTTCTTAGTGGTAGTTGCAGTTGCTGATTCCACCCAATTGTATCGTTCATGATCCAGAACCCTCTTACGAATAAAAGCGATTCTTCCTGAGGCATCATAATATGAGATGGTTAGTGTATTATCTTCTAGGACTTCTGCGCCTATTATCATACTTTCGGTTTAAATAGTTCATTAATGTTTCCGCAGTTCGAACAAGCAATAACTGGAACAGGAACAATTGAGTCCTGAGCTGCACCTGTCATGAATCTGGAAAGCTTCTTGATCATCATCTTTTCTTCGAATACCTGACCGGCGCACTTCTCACACTCTAGGTAAGGAGCATCTGCTAGGTTTATATTCAATTTAGGTCCAGTGGTTTCTTCTGGAGTGGGTCCTGGAGTAGCTCCGTTGTGTATTATTTCCATATATTTTTATTTTTTAATATCCTCTTAATTGACGATCACGGTTCTCTTGGTTCTTGCTCATGTACATGTTGTACATTTCCTTTGGAGTCATTCCTATTGAGATCGCATAATTCATGAAAAAGTGAAGCATGTCCACTATTTCAAACTTACACTCAAGCTGATCGTTTGGGGAAAGATCAGAGAATTTTAGATTATCGTAGTTTGAGTGAGCCTTTTTCCAATACTTCCAGATAGCATTGCCGTCGCCGTCCTTTATTCCGCCAAGTGCGTCTGTTGCTTCATGGATCTCATCGACCATTGCATGGGAGTTTGCGTGCCAGAAGTTCATGACGTCTCGAAGAGTCATGTTTGAAAAATCGAATCCGTAAACGGTTTCTTGGGTGTCTTTTTGGAGAGCCATTATGTCTCCAAGAGTGTCAGTAGATTTTGAATAGAGATCTTCTATTTGAAGTTGGGAACAGGTGTTATCTATATTTGCCATGCCTATTAATTTGATCTCTTATACTTTGCTAACTCTGCAAGGATCTTTATTTTACAACATTTTTTAGAATTTCAAAGACTCGGCAGATAAATAATTAAAAATAGTTGAACAAAAATGGCCGATTATACGATCAATCTAAATAATTATAAGGCAAGTGGCGTTTACACAGTCGAAGTCGATCAAAGCGAAAACGTAGTACTGCCTCTCACGACAGGTAGGCTAATTGTTGGATCTAGTAGAGTAGGTCCATTTAATACAGTCGTTCTAATAAACGACATGAGAACTCTAAAGGCGGTCTTTGGAGACATCGATCCTAAATTGGAAAAGGCAGGTAGCTTCTTCCATAGATCAATTGAGGTCGCTCTAAGAGAAGGACCGGTGTTTGCTCTTAATGTTATGCCTCTAGACACAACGCTGGATCCAATGGCAAATCTGGATCAGGCATACTTTACAACATTCAATACTGAAGCGGCATCAAACAATAACGATCAAACAACAGTAGTAAACACATATCCTGTTGTTAATTTCTTTAATCGTCGTAGACTCTGGTTTGCAGATTCTGCACAGTTGAATCTTACTAAGAATATTGCATTAGGCGACGATCCAACACAGCCTGATTTTGGACAAGTTACTGAACAGTCAAACAAGATACTTTCATTTGTAAACCTAGGAAATAGCAATGTTACAATATGGGTAAGAAAGGCTGCGATAACAGGATACGACCTTACTGCAAAAGAATGGTACTCAACAATCGGTACTGGAATCTCTTTCCCTAGTTTTGTTCACCCTGACGACCTTATCTCTGACTATTTTGTAGAGGTAATCGCAGTTAGTGGAGACTGGTCAAACTACCTAAGACTTTCAAAAGATCCAATATACAAAGCATATTTCGATGAGTCTGGATTAAAAGCAGCAAGTGCGGCTAACTTCTTTGCTCTTCGTGAAATAACGGTGGTTAACAGAACAGTAGGCTGTCTTATCCCTGATTTTAATGATCAGACTGGATCTACAGTAGCAATTGATCGTCTAATAAACAGAGCATTTGCTTCTACTGGAATACTTTGTGCTCTTGATACGGAAAAGCTTGATTTGATCAACCTTGCCGATTCATCATACAATGATCAATCGGTTGAAACATATCGTGTAGACATTGTAGGACAAGGATACGATGATCTAGTATACTTTGCAGATAACGGAGGATATGATACCAATCTTACAACTGAGGTTGCACCAACTCCATTGATAGATACAATAAGCTATAGAAGACCAGGTAATTCTAGCTTAATTTTTAAGATGGACAGCACAATTGCTGAATCTACAATATCAGCAACAATTGCAAACGGAGAGCAGTATCTTATAACTACACCATCACCTATTGTAGACTATATTATTGCTACTGAAAACAGCAAGATGTACGAAGCATATATGGGAGGATTCCTAAAAACTGGAGACCGTGTGGTAGACGGAACACATGTGTACTACATAAAAATAACAGACGGTCTTATTGCAGGTTCTCCATCAATCAAATACATAAGAATTGATGCTTACTCAGACATAACTCTTACTAACGTTGTAAGCATGGCACACTATGCTACAGCCAGCCCAGTAAATACATACGTTAAGGTTGAGCTTGCAAGCGGCTCAGACTTTAAGCATACATTTAGCTTAACGTCTGATTTTGTCAGCTATTCAATAACCCAGCCAAATAAATTGACCATTGAATTTGCATCTGCAAATAAAGCAGCAATTGATGAGTTCATCAAGACTAATCAGTACATTAAGGCAAGAACGACAGCGGGTCGTACTCGTTTCCTAAAGATTATTTCTATTACTAGCTCATATAGCATAATGACTACTAATTATACATATAATATAACAACAATGTCTCCAAGCACACCTGAAACGGTGGGAATTGATATTACTGGAAATACAATAGAAGTATACAAAGGAATTTACAACTTTGTTTCCACTCTAAAAGGACAGTATGCTGGAGGATTTAAGATTCGTGAAGCTCTATTGCCAAATGGAACTGCCGCACGCCTTGAAAACACCGATCCTAATACAGGTATAGGAATATTGGAATATTTATTTGCATATACTTCTATACCACAGGCTCTTGCAACTGGTGAAATAGTTGACTTTAGATATGTTGTCGATAGTTATGCTGGAACTATATCACATAGTTCTAAATATCAGCTTGCTAAATTAGCGGCTCTTCACGGACAGGCAATGGCAATATTAAATGATCCTTCGGTTCAACAACTTGAGAAATCAGTAGACCCTAGCTTTATTGATACTACAACTAAATTGGTTTCAGCTGAATACATCTCTACTGGAGGAAACCTTGCTGCAAATCCTCAATTTACATTTGCATTCGCAGAAGAAGACATAAATGGAGTACCTCTTTCGTCTTATTCTACTTACTTCTTCCCTAACCTGATCATTAGAGACGGAAACAAGAATATTTCAGTTCCGCCAGCAGCATATGTTTCTAACTTATATGTTAGAAAGTTCAAAAATGGAACTCCATTCTTGATAGTTGCAGGAGGTAAGAGAGGAGTAATCTCTGATCCTGAAATAGTCGGAATTGAATATGATCTTACTGATGAAGATAGAGGATATTTAGAGCCAGTCGGACACAATCTTATTGTTAAGCGTAGAGGCTTCGGAATTCTGGTATTTACAAACAATACTGCTTATCAAAGAGTTAACTCAGCCCTAAACAATGCTCACGTTAGAGATAACCTATCAACTATTGAAAGAGACATTGATCGTATTCTCTTTAACTTCCTATTTGATTTCAATGATGAGATCACAAGATTGCGTGTAAGCACACTGGTTAAGAATTA
>Ga0007806_1000028_pt1 | contig 45287 bp, 63 predicted proteins | sample CryBogCBE18Aug09_FD_71192 | JGI IMG/M metagenome (GOLD analysis project Ga0007806, IMG submission 71192) | Freshwater microbial communities from Crystal Bog, Wisconsin, USA - CBE18Aug09 | ecosystem: Environmental > Aquatic > Freshwater > Lake | place: Crystal Bog, Wisconsin, USA | collected...
CACCTCGTGTGCAAAACCGAATTCGCATTCTTTGGGATCTAACTTCAGCACAAAGCCGACGTTATAATAGAAATTACGACCGTCAGTGGCTAAGGTAGGTAGCCAATCTGAAGCATCGATAATTTTCAGTCGAGTAGCCAGATTGCCGAAAAACGGATGCCGCAACAGCAGACCGATACGTGCAGTAACTAGACGTTCAACTGCATCATTCTTTTCTGCAACAGTGTATTCGCGCTTTTCAGCCTTAGCAGTACGCTCTTGTTTCATGACAGTCATAAAATATTCCTTAGTGTTTAATGTAGTCTAATTGTATAGATATTTACAATGGTTGTCAATAGAGACTATATGAAAAAGCCCCCGTTAGGGGGCTTTTTATTACTCCATTGCAGTAATAATGTACTTACCGTACTTGCCGTGGAATTCATCGAAGCTCTTCAACTTTGATGGATCAAATGGCAGGTTGTATTGGGTAAGTGCAACCTTTGCGCCCATAACCGTAATTTCAGTAGGGAAGTTATCCATCATAAAGCGGAAGAAGCAATCTGCCTGAGAGTTCCAATCGGCTTCCTTGCGCTCGTGTGCAGTCTGCAATTCGTAACACATGGAAATAGTCAACGAATACATTGCGGAAATTTCCTTAATGTCCAGTTTCTTAACATTGCCGTTAAGGATATCTTCTGGACGAGGCAACATCTTAGCAATCTTTCGGTGTGCCATAAACTTGACAGCAAGACCGTCGCCGATAGCACCCGAAACAAGATCAGTTAGAGTACCTTCTGAAAGGTCATCGTCACCGAGCAAGTCCGAAACAAACGACCAAGAACGCGGAGTAGCAAACGAACGACTTGGGCTGCGAGGATCAAAATCGTAAAGATCCTGCTTGGCAAAACCTACATAACCAATGACCTGTTCGTGCAGCTTGTTCTTAACGGCCCATTCCTGCCAATCGTCGAAGCTAGTGCGCAGTTCCAAGTGCAGGAAGCGATTAGCCAGCGGAGCAGGCATACGATAAGTAACGCCCTTGTCAGTTTCACGGTTACCTGCAGCAACAATGCTGACACCCTTGGGCAAATGATAGCTACCAACTCGACGGTTAAGAATCAGCTGATACGCAGCAGCCTGAGTAGCAGGAGCAGCAGAGTTCAACTCGTCAAGGAACAAAATTGCAGTGGATTCTGGATCGCTTGGAAGTTCAATAGGCGGAGCCCATTCCATCTTATGCGATTCTGGATTGAAGAACGGAATACCCTTAATATCAGTCGGCTCCCAAAGGCTCAAACGAACGTCGATAACTTCGCGATCTGCTTCATCGCCGAGCTGCTTAACAATATCACTCTTACCGATACCTGGAGGTCCCCACATAAAGACCGGACGGTTTACCTTAAAACATTTGCGGATTGCAGCCTTAGCCTCGTTCGGAGTCTGGGTGCGGTTAATACTCATTGATTCTGCCATTTGTGACCTCGTTGTTTAGAGTTGCGTAATTGCTTATTACTCGTGCATTGTACTGCAAACGTAGGAGGTAGTCAAGTGGGTTTCAAAAATTATTTTTGAAAATATCAATTTTTATTGATATGCAATATTCATTGCTTTGGCAAGACCAAATTTTTGAATATCACCGCTGAACAGTATTAATTGAACAGCAGTTTTTTCTTTGAACACAATGATAGATTTTTTGTTGAAATAATATGGACCATCGATGAATCGATCTAACCAAAGCATGACTTGATTAGTTATGGTTAGATCTTTTGGAAATTCGATCTCATAACTTTTCATTTCTAATTTTTCTTTAAAAAGGGAATAGCCTTCGTCTGTTAAACGAAGGCCACTGCTCTTTCGTGGATTCTGCCATATTGAATTATAAGTCTTAGCGTAACTACCGCTGTCGATACCTACACCTAGATGATCACAAACAATTTTAGTTAATTGTTGCTTGATATCCATTAGTCGAGCTTTTCACCTGCAGTCAGTTTAAACACTCCAAAGTCTGCACAATTGAATAACTTGTTTAGTTTTTCCGCAAGATTAATTGCATGTCCGCTATTGGAGAATGAAACTTTCTTATATTTAGGTCCTAGCTGGTGTCCGAGGACACTAGTAGTTTTAAGGTTAACTGGCTTATCTTTATAAAAAACAGCCCAGATTGCTTCGGCTTCTAGGACTTGTTCGGTTTTATATGTTTTTTTATTCGTTATTTCGAGCAAAATGTTTGGTTTTGGCCTAGACATGCAGCGTACCTCTTATTAATATATACGCTGTTATTTATTACATTCTTATAAAGATCCGCCGTCCATCTTAATGGTGATATCACCTTGCTGTTGTAGATTGAATGCAATGGCATCTAAATCGCCTGCTAGACGCGTCATTACTACTGCTAGAGATTCTTCGAGCAAAATGACGTCATTTATTGACAAATTGAGGCTCTTTTGTCCGCTTTTTCGAGCGATTCTGGCCTTTTCTAGGAACATTTCGATAGGTAATGTATTCAAGGGTTGCATTGGTCTTTACTCACTGAATTTAGCACAGTCCTCATTTCAAGGTCTGTTTTGAATGGACCTTTATAAGGATACCGTTCGAGTGTAATTAACTTAGGACAAAAGCTCTTAACCCATCCTTTGCGGAATTGAATTACGTAATAGCCTGCACAATATAGGCTTTTACTCTTGGAACTTTTTGCATAGATCGGCAAACGTTTTTGAACATTCCATAGTGGACCGTATGCTTTACCGTTAGTTGGAAATCCGTAAATTTCGGTAGGCAAAGGAGGCTTTGTTACTTTTTCTTTCTTTGAGATATCTTCGGAAAGAGTTATACCAAATCTTTCCTTGATTTCTTTTAGATCGTGTACTTCGAATTTTTGACCACGGCACAATAAGCTATACCCTTTTTTCTCTTTGCTAAGGGTAGCTAATTTTTCTCCGCCGTTTTCTAGAATCCAAAATTTATTTGGAACTAGTACTTTTGCTCTCGTAATCATTGGTGATACCTTGCGTTTAGCGGCTCTGCATAACTTTGTACTTGTTCACTGACTTTGACAAGATCGTGCTGGCCGCAAAATTTCATAAGTCGAATACCGACTTGACTAATATTCTTTTCTTTGTCGATTTCTGCCTGGATTGTTTCTACAATTTGCAGTTTAACATCATCGGGTTGAGCCTTAAGGTCGCAAAGAACAATGTTTCGATTGTAGTCCTCTAGAACGCGATGTTCTTTACCTTCGTGATCAGTCCACCGTTGAAGCATTAGATTATTCCATGCCCACCCTTTAGAGTTGCGATCTGCAAATGCTTCTTGCAATCCGACTTTATTTTTAGTGCCTTTTTCACGAACACCTGGGTATGCACTGAACACATTATCGCTGGTATCGCCGCGCATACATTTCTTGAACAACTGCCATTCTGGCTCAGGAGCAGGTTTAATTTCGCCTGTCTTTTTGTCCTTGATCGGTTTACCTTTGTCGTCGAAGTAACCTTCGTGAGTAATGGTCATATTCATTACACCGTTGTACTGTTTTACATTGGGCGCAATTAATTGTGCAAAATCACCGTCTGTTGAGATAATAACATGATTGTCATTAGGGTGAGCAGCGATCCACCCTGCGATTAGATCGTCGGCTTCGAGATTGGGATGGCGCAGTACGGAGCAATTAGTTTTTTCGTTGATGTATTCTTTAAACACATCAAATGTTTCCCAAAACAGCTTTTCTTCTTCAGCTTCTCGAACTGAATGAGCAGCACGAGCATCACTGCGATTACGCTTATATGGCTCATAATAATCTTTGCGCCACGAACGACCTTCGAGGCAGAAAACAACATGTTTGCCATCAAAGTCTGCCCACGCTTTTCGAATAGAACTAAGAATAACGTGCAGGCTCATTCCGACTTTTTCGTGAGCATCGCCGCGCATAGCATGCCGTGCTCTAAAAAATGTATTCGCAGTATCTACTAGAATATATGTCATTATCCGATTTCGCTCTTTCCGTTTCCGAGATTGTTGACATTAACGTAACCGCCGTATCTACGGTCCATTGGTAACCCTTCGTCGTTGCCGATTTCTCGGCAAAGGTCTTGAAACCATTTATCGACGAGTTCTTCGTCTGTACCGCCTGTGTAGCCTGCCTCGCGTAATGACACAATAAAATATTCATTCCAGTCGAGTTCAAAAAAACCATTCTTAGGATTTTCTTGATTAACCTGCACATCAATTACAGCTACCCACGGTTCTTTATTTGCGTTAGCAATTTCTTTTGGAGTTAGCGGAGTACTAGGTACAGTATATTTTTCAGCTTCTTTCTCTGCACCCTTACCGGTAAACCAATTTATGAATCTATCAAACATTGTCATTCCTTATGTAGCCCAAGCGTTCTTAAACAACGGCACTTGCAAACGATCACTATAACGCAAACCGTGTTGCAGTGCAAGCAATGCGACATTCTTATTATTTAATGCATACACGCTTTCTACACCACCTACGGGCATTAAGTAGATCGGACCGTTAAATCCTGCATTACGATATAAGTTTGATACTTCTAACGCTTCGTTGGCATCGTCTTCGGTGGCAACTACAAACTTGAGATAAGCATAGCCTACCTGTTCGTAATCGCAGACAATTTCTGGCCGGATTGCTTCTTCGCGCTTTTCGCCACTGACACTTAGCTTAGGACTTACACTAAATGTAATTTCTCTAGCATTGTCTTGTTGCTGCCATTCGATTAGATACTGCTTAAATCCATTATCTAATTCTTGCGTACCATTTGTTTCGAACGTGATTTCTTTAAGATTACGCATCTTGAAATTGCCGAGCAATTCTGGATATGAACGCTGCCAACCTAGCAGCGGCTCGCCGCCCGTGATAACAAGGTGCTCATCGCGCCATTCGTTATACGGAAGAAGTCCCAAGATGCGATCTACGATCTCACCCGTTTCTACCTGCGGGGACAGACCTTTAAAACGCGGGTCCCAAGATGCGTAACTATCACAGCCTGTGGTGACAAGTGGAAGAGTGTGATACTCTGTATACTGTGTTGGATCAAGAGAGGATGCTTCGGTGCTCAATTCTCCCTTGGGCATTCCGAAGCCAGCGCACTTGAAATTGCAACCAAATGTGCGTAAGAAGATTGAAGGGACACCCATATATCGACCTTCGCCTTGAATACTATAAAATAATTCTGCTAGTTTAATCTTGCTCATTCGCCGTCACCTGATTCATCTAATCCAAGAAGGTATCCTTCGAGATGCCCTTTAGAATGGCCTGCATAAAATGCATGACCCATCCATTTTTCGACTTCTTCTGAAATTTCAGGAAAGTCGCTGAAGTCTTTTGTACGTTGAAGTTCGATCCATTGTTGAAATTCGTTCATTTAATCTTTGCCCTTTAGACTATCTATAATTACTTTTCTTTCACGATTATACACTTGATCTTTCAAAAAGTCAAGCAGTTCGTCGTGCTGCATTGTTTCGGCTTTATTTAGAATATTCTTACAGGCCAGCATGTAATATCTACTTCTAGCCGCCGCCTTAAATTTTGCTTGATCTTCTACATGGAACTGCAAGCATTGTCTGAAAACTTCTGCAGCCTGCGAAGGAGTTCCGCTCCACTTAACATCTCCTTCTGGAGTAATTCTTACGACTTCTTTATTTCCCTGCGAATTGAACGTAATTCCGGTATTTTGAAAACTCGAACTAAAATTCATTCCTGTGGAGTAATAATGCGTAGGTGAAGTATATCCAGTAACGCCATTTGTTACGGTAAGTTTTGTCATAGTGCTTGCCCATTTATTTCGAATGATGAATTCTCTTGCGTTTGAATTACTCATCATTGCTGCACTTTCAACATGTAGAATTAATGAACTCAACCTAGATAGCAGATAGATAATTTTAGGAAGAATTTTAACTTTTATTTTTGCTTTAACTAATTCAAACATTTGATTTACTTTGAAAACACCCTGTTAAACTGATTATTAACTCGCACAAAAGTAGTGCATTTGCTTAACTGTTTTAAATTTTCTGCACCGACGTATGTGCAAGTGCTGCGCAATCCGCCGAGTATATCTTGTAGGGTGCTTGTAATTGGCCCTTTATAAGGTACTTCTACAGTCCGACCTTCTGAACTTCTATACTCGGCGACTCCACCGTGGTGTTTTTTCATTGCAGTTTCGCTGCTCATTCCGTAGAATTGTACACAACGATCTCCGATTATAATAGGTTTACCTTCATCAGTATGCCCGGACTGCTTCCAACGAGTAACTATTGTGCCACCGCCTTCGTCGTGACCGGCAAGCATTCCGCCGAGCATTACAAAGTCAGCACCTGCACCAAATGCTTTAGCCACATCTCCGGGACAAGTGCATCCACCATCAGCAATAATATGCCCGCCCAAGCCATGAGCGGCATCAGCGCACTCAATAATCGCGGACAGTTGGGGATAACCGACACCAGTTTGGATCCTAGTTGTGCAAACACTACCAGGCCCAATGCCCACTTTAATAATATCAGCTCCACGTAAAATTAACTCCTGTGTCATATCTGCGGTAACAACATTGCCCGCAATGATAGTGTGTTCGGGAAAAGTTCTGCGAACCAGTGCAACAAAGTCACCGAATGATTCACTATAACCGTTAGCAACATCAATGCAGATAAAATGAACATACGGATATGTTTGCATTAGAAGTTGCAAGCGTTCAAAGTCCTTGTCGCTAGTGCCAGTGCTAACTGCAAATCTATGAGGATTTAATCCAAAAGGAATTTCAACAGTATCTTTGGTTAAGCAGGTAAACAACTCGTAATTTTGCAATGATTCTGCCATTTTGACGGTGCCGACTCCGTCCATATTGGCAGCCATAATAGGAACGCCTCTCCACGCTCGACTGCTATGTTTGAATGTATATTCACGCCGAAGATCTACATCTTTGCGACTAGTCAGGGTTGATCGCTTTGGGCGAATTAACACATCTTCAAAGTCTAATAAAATTTCTGGCTCAATCCTCATTTAGCCCACCACTCTTCCCAAGGAAAATCAACCCAAACATCGTCTTCAGCTTTGTTGATTTCGATTGCATTATGATCAGTTTTGAAGTTGCTCGATAGATTGTCTACAAGAACTGCGAATCGTACATTTTTGTGCCAAACAGTATCCCATGATGACTCGTGTGGTAAGCAGCATCCTTGCCAATCGTTTTTAATCCATTCAAAGGTTGCACCGGTATCGTTAATGTCGTCGACGATGAGGATATTTTTACGCTTCTTGATATCCCAACGACAGTTGCCATACAAGTGCCGTTCGTCTTCGTTTACATAACCAAATGCTTCGTCGGCCATCCAAGCGTTAGTTTCTGTATCCTCGTTGTCACGCAGGCACACTTTTAAAGTATTCATCGGAACATCGAAATAATGACTGATCATTACAGCAGGAATTAAACCACCGCGTGTTAGTCCTACAACATAATCTGGGCGCCAGTTACTATTGGCAATATCTCGACATAGTTTAGCTGTGTATGCACTAATGTGATTGTGTGTAAGTGTGAGCTTTTTCATATTACCTCCGCAGGCATTCCATGGTAATCATTTTACCAAGTTCTTGGCCTAAATCTTGTTCATCAGTGACAATAAAAAGTCGATTGTTATTAGAATCTCTTGTAACATCGTACTGCCTTGATTCAATAACAAATCCACCTGCTGCCCTATGAACTGTAATGTTCATACCGTTTGCGCTAATGGTATCTCGACTTACTGAAGCATAAGATGCTTTTTCTAACGGATACTCTTCACTGCTATCTAACCAGTTCTTTACTTTTCTTTTAAACCAACTCATAGCGGCGCGAACTCCTGCTGTAGTTTACTTTGTTTCTTGATTATTTTTCCCATTTGTCACAACACCCATTTTTATAAATATATTTAAGTTTAGCACAATATATAGGATAAGTCAATGTTTATAGATAACAAATACACTAAAGTTTATTACAAAATAATCAACAGTGCTATTGCTCGTAACCATCTCAAGGAACGATATGACGGATTTCAAACACATCATATCGTTCCTCGTTGTTTTGGCGGATCTGATTCTTCTGATAACCTTGTTGTGCTTACCTACAAAGAACACAGAGTATGTCATCGTTTATTAATAAAAATGACAGTTGGCGCAAATAAACATAAAATGATGTATGCCTACAAACTGTTTAACAGACATTACGATATTTCTCATCTTCCTACTCCGCAAACATATTGCACTCCGGAATCCTACATTAAAATGTCTAATACAAGAAAGGTTAATGGTTCCTACAAACGAGGTAAAGACAACATATTCTCTACTCCAGAAATCGTTGAACAAGTCCGACAGCGTATGATTAATAACAACCCTATGAAAGCTCCCGAACAACGAGAGCGTATGATCCTAAATAACAATAATCCTAATGTTTGTCCTGTAGTAGTCGAAGGAATAACTTTTCCTACTATAGGAGCCGCATCGCGATATTTTAATACTACGCCATACTTACTTAAGAAACGATTTACTTACCATTTCTTGACTGTAGCCTAATATTGTCAAAGAACTCTTTCTTTGTTCCTGCATCCGTAGAGAACGCACCACGTAATACGGTGGTTTGTGTTAAACTGCTGTGTGCCATGATGCCTCGATTGGTACAGCAACCATGCTCGGCTTCTAAGTAGACCGCTACGTTTTCGGAGTCTGTTGCGCGAGAGATTTCCCTAGCAATATCATTACAAAGTTCCTCCTGGAGAGTACCACGTCTTGCACACCATTGTGCGATTCGTGTGTATTTGCTAAGTCCGATGAGTTTTTGTGCGGCAATAATACCAATATAAGCAACACCAGTAACGGGTTGGTGATGATGGCTGCACATGCTACGAAGCTCGCTGCGAACAACAAGCATACCTTCGTAGCGGTCCTGCGAGTCATTTGGAAATGCTGTTGCGTCTGGTGCTGATTCATATCTACCTGCCATAATTTCATTAAAGTACATTTTTGCCAAACGCTTGGCAGTACCTTTGCTATTTGGATCGTTTTCACGATCGATTACCAACGAATCTAACACACCTTCGAATGCTTCAGTAGTTTCGTCGATTAGCTTTGCAATATCTTCTTCGGTGAGATATTCTGAAATGTTATCACCGGCCCAAAAACGCTTGCCGGCAGCTTTTAAGGTTTCACGAATTTGTTTACTTGTTTTCATTATTATTTCCTAATTACACTATATTATAGTGTTTTATTTAGGCAATGTCAATCTTACTTAATATTTTTTAATAAAATATCTGCACTGAAGAATGTCTCAGTTAACGCCATTGCCTGCTTGCGAATGTATGGAACTCGTGAATCATAAAAATCCATATGTTGCATAATTTCACGCATTAGATACGGACGACATTGCACGTATGAATCCCAATCTTCAGTCCATTCACTGGGGTACTTAAATGTATCGATATACATTTCGCTGTAGCTCAAACGATCCGGAACCATTGGAATTGCATCTAGCAATGCACCCTCGTAACAGCTAATACCTAAGGTTTCCTGCAAATTCGCACTGAAAATCATTTTAGCTTCGCCTAACAGATTATGATATTCATTCTTTGTTAGTTCTTGATCTTGACATACAATGAATTCGTACTGCGGCAAGTGTTCTTTCAAATCACGAAATATTTCGACCTGCTTTTCTGGTGCAATACGATGTGGGAATAAGATTAGATCTCGCTTAGGCATACCTTTATACGGAGTAAGAGTTCCCTCCATGTATTCCATAGGCCATCCTGTTCTTACAATTCTACCTGGATGATAGCTCATGATGCTTTCGACATTGTCATCATCTAATAAGTTTGTGCAAAACATATCAATGTGAAAATCGGTGGCAAAATAGTTGTGGTCGAAACAATAGAAAAAACTAAATTCAGCATTCCGTACCCAAGGTTCGTCTCCGATCAGCCGACCTAAAAAGTCTTGCGGATCGTAGCTACCTGCATGCCAAAGACCGTGTGTAGTAACAGGAATCTGTAGCAGTTCGCTCATATATTTTAGATTAATAATTCCGGGATGCCACGCATCGGTGAATATAAAATGGTCACCTGCGCGTACTTTACCTTCGGTGAATAACCTGGCCATCTGTTCGACTTGGCTAGCTTTATAGATATTTGTACCGCCGAAATTGAGAAATGCCCCGGGCGTGGTCGCCCGAGGAATATCTTTTGGTCCTTCAATAACATGAATTAAATGTCCATGTTTCTTTAGGAGTCTAGGTACATGGGTCTTCCATTGACCTGTATACCTAGATTCTACAGCTTCTAAATCGATTAGAAAGACAGTCATCGTTTGTGCTGATGACCTCTTGCTTCTTTTGCTTCCCGGATATCCCGGCGGGCTTTGCGCTGCAAGTAATCTTGCTTGCTCTTCCATTCCTTATAAGCCTTAGACTTATAAAGATCTGCGGGATTGTATTCGATCAATTCCTCGCGGCAGTGGTTGAGCCATGCATCGAGATCGTCGAAAATCTTAGTCACTTCGGGTTTCATAGAAATCATTTTTACCTTAATTATTAGTAGTTGATGGAAAAATGAGGTAACAGCCGTTCTCGCCGTCCTCGCTTACTTCGATCCTAATTTCTCTATTAGGATATCTTGCTTCGATGATTGACCATAAGTCCCTTGCAATCATCTCACAGGATCTGTGGTTAAGCTCTAACGTGCCGTCTTCGTATGCACGTTCTAGCCAACGCTTAAACTGAATAAATTCGATATCACGGTCGTCGTGAAATACCTCAATCCACACCTTAAAGTGGAAAATATGTCGATGAGGAACTCCTAAAAAGCTAACATCATCCCAATCACGAGTAGCAAGTTTCGGATCTGTTGTTGCTCCCGGATACATATGGATACCTTCTTTTCTAAAGGTAACCCAAATCATTGACTTATCGTTCATTTAATAATCTCATCTTTGCTGTAATCGTCCCAGCTATTAAAATATTTGCGTGTTGTGAGTTCGTTGAGAGGTAAGCACCAAATACCTGCATTACTTGCTTCGAATCCCTTATCATCTATCTTAATTGTAGCATTATAATTGAGTAATTGCAAGTAAGGAATTTTTACCGATATTTGCGGAATAAATCGACGATGCTCTGAAAGTCCGCTTTCAGCAACACCCTCTACTTCTGTAACATCGAAATCTAACGTACACCAAAAACCGGCATCTAAGCAGATTTTTATCATGTCTTCCCAAGGTTTCCACCCTTCGTAATCGTCAACACCTTTGGTGCTAAAACTTTGATTAGCACCGAAGTATATGTGTCTACAATTGTGTTCGTTAGCATACTTGATTATTTCTGCTGTATCTTGAATTCTTACAACAAATAAAGTTTTCATACCAAACGCAGGAGTTTTTTCAATTTCTGTACCGACAAAAAATGTTACATCAGTTGAAATGCCTGTGGTGTAATCTCTCTTCATTCGTCGATGCTTTCTTCTAGAGCGCGAAGGTCATCGTCGTCGGGATTTGCTAGATCGATTTCGATTTGCTTAGTTACTGTTTCTACATCGAACAAATTACCGAAGTGATTTTGAGCAGGCCCACCTTGTAGTCGAGCACCTTCTAGATCAGTTAAGAATGCTTTTCCTTGACGACTATCAATCATTTCGAATGCTTCTTCTTTGGTCTTGGTGTTGAACAAGTCTTCGATAAAGCTGTTAAAGTAAAGAATATTGCGCGGAACCCAATCACTGTATTCGTCACTCATATCTGCGGCTTTGACCTTTTTCCAGTGCTTCCAGTGCAATTTGCCCTTGGTCTTAACGAGTTCGATATCCATTAACTGTTGCGCTCTCTGCACAGCAACAATGTGACAATATACATTGTGACCCATCATTAGTGCATAGCTAAAACTATCCCATGAAGTTTTATTGGGAATTTTGCCTAGTTTGTTTAGCTTAGGAACTTCAATATAATGATCAGGATTTAAGTGATCAAATGTGACACCTTTGCCTAGTTCCTCTTGTGTTTTCGGAACGCCGAGATTGTAGTAAGCGATATCGCCCATTGTTAATCTACGACCGAATTCTGATTCAAACGGAAATGGAATATCTGATTCAGCAAGTGATTTATTATCTGGTGCCTTATCCATAATAACTGACCACCGTTTCGGAGTGTGAACTGCGTTAGTATAAACTAGCCCGTGTGCTGTTGCGATAAACGGACTAGCACAGTCAAACGAAATTGTAAGTTCTGGATTAATATGTTTTCTGACCTGTCGCTGAATTAGAGTTAGATAGCAACTCCAATCAAGTTGTGCGGTGCCCAAGAAGTGAATCCAGTTTTTGTTTGTTAACAAACCGTCTTCTCTAAGGGTCATTAGGCGCTTAAGAGTGATATCCATCTTGCACATATTAGCACCACCGAATGCCCAGCCTTCTGCTTCTTTACCTGCATATGGACCAGCTGGATCACTAAATTCCTTAACGCCTTGATACCACTTTTCAGCAGTATCCCAGTCACTGCCCTGCAACACATTCAGCCATTTAGTCTGACCTAACCGATTCTTTAAAAAGTAATCATTATTGAACCGTGTTTTATCTAAGCAATCTTCGAACGTTTTTAGTCCTGTTTTTTCACTGTGAATATGATCGCAGGCCCATGTCGGAACGTCTAACATCATGGACCAGTCAGCAGTGACTTCGAGCCATTCTAAGATACTCTGACGGGTTTTGTTTGCAGCAGGACCATCAAAATTTAACCAATCAAACTTAAGAACGCCCTTACCAATCTGATAACCGCCCGAGTCACCTAAAATCATTGTATTATTTCGGTCGCGCTGTTGAATCATGCTTTCTTGTGTTTGTGCTTTAACTACATCTAGCTGGGCATGACCTGCAGAATAAAGTGCATACTTATAGGTAAAGTATCCTTCTTCGGGATTTAAGAAGTTCATACCTTCGATACCTCGATCGAATCCTGCTGGAATTCTTTCTGTTGGCACAAACTCTTCTAATCGTTGCTTGGCAATATATGTGCTGTAAAAACTACTGATAGCTGGCAAATAGACAGCGTAGTCTTTCTGCAATGGAGTTAAATTAACTGGTGGTCGTGTCATAATATCTCTTTGCTTAATATCACAGTTGCTTCTAACTGTGCTTTGGCGTTATTTAGGTTTGCTATTGCGGCTTGTACGGCAGGTTTGGTTTTAGCTAGTTCATCTAATTCCCATTGCTTATTACGCTGCTCACGAGCCCAATCTAACAATGTTTCTGCTTCAGGGGTGAGACTTATCATAGGATACCCGCCCTGAAATTGCATCCAAGTGGTGCCGTCGTAAACTTCAAGTGACTGAGAATTTGTGTTATATCTTACGTCACCGACACCCATTGCACCACTAAAGTTGTTGAAATATACAGTTGAGGGCATTCCGCCTTGCACCTGTATGTACCTTCCTGTTGCGGAAATATTCTTTATCATGCCTGCGCCGGAATAATATACTGATAAGTTGCAATCCCACTATCTAATGTGATCTGCATTGCACCTTCATTACTGATGCTCAATTTAGCATTGTTAGCATCTGCAATCTTAAGAATGCTCAATACTTGGCTAACTGGCCAAGTCCATGCTTTTGACAAATTACCAGTAACGCCTGTTGCAAACACAAATTCACCACCGTGTGTGCTTTGATCGCCGAAGATAAATTTTAGATTACCACCGTCGGTCTTGGTTAAGAATGTTGTGTGTTCATTGTTTGCTGCGGCCTGAAATTGAAAACGCTGAATAGCAGCAACACTTGGCTCAACTTCAACAGTCCATGTAACACCGCGGAACTTAACAGTCTTTAGCTTTTCGTTAATGATTTCAGTGTTCATGAATCGATAATCGTTCTTGAAGTCACCTGCAGCATTTTCAAAGTGCAGACCTACGGGCAAATTAACACCATTGCGATCGGCAGTTACGATATCAATTTTTGCCTTATCCTTGTATTCCGGGCAATCAAGGTGAATCTTTAGTTTGTTAAGCTGCGGCATACCGAATACGCCCTGCATTTCCGGAACTGCATTGTTTACTTCGCCATACATGATAACAGACCGATCGTCTGCCATGCTGTCGATTTTTGTAGATTCTTCATCGCCTGTAATCTTTACGATGTTTAAGAAGCCTAAGTTATGTGTATGTGATACAATGTCTTTAAGTAGATCAAGCATTTTTATTTTTATCCTTTGTTGTGTATTATATTTAGGTTTTGGTTAAAGGTCAATGATTATTTTCAATCAAACGAAAATAAACTACCAAATGTATTATTTTGTGTAGTTGATTCTAAGTCCCAATCTAGCACGCCGATAAGATTATCTAGTTTGTTGTTAATAATCGCTGTTTCCATATCGGCATGATTAAATGGCAGTTCTCGGAACCATGGCGGCAAACGAAGTTCGTCGACTGGGTATGCAACCGAAGTGTATCCTAACGGATTATCCTTTACCTTGCAGACAATAACTTTCATACCGTCGACAATCTGCTGACTGTATTTGTCACCATGCATGGTTTTAAGGGTGTTCCAATTAATACTAGCACGAACGTGTCCGGGCATATTTGCCTTACCGTACTTCTTTTCTTTGGCCTGATATTCTGCAATGTTATTTGCTCGCTTTGGCGATCCTTTTTCCCAGCCTGGTCTGGCCTTAAATGCAGTTCGGAATTCGCTGATGCGATCTAGGATTTCCTGCTCAGGAGCACCGTCTAGTACTCTTTCGAGGATTTCACTTAAGAAGTCTTGCATGAATTCCGGAGTATCTGAACGCTTGAGATCTAAGCCCATTGCTTTGACTTTGCCTTCCTTGCCATCCTTGTCTTGACGCTTGCCTTCCTTATCGTAATAACGAACTGCATAACGCTTCTTTGTAATAAACAATCCACGGTCTGCAACAATTTCACGACCTGCTTTAATAACTTCGCCGCGCGACTTAGGGCAATGAAAATCATCTAGCATGAATTGTGGAAATGTAGAGTTTACTTCGTCTGAAATCTGATCGTATAGTTGAATAACTGTGTCCTTGTTCCAAGGAATTAATCCCTTTTGAATATCAGTTTTCAAAATAGGCCATGCACTGAAATAAACAGAGTCAGTGTCACCGTAAATTACACTTTTACCAATATGATCGTAATCTCCGGTGATATATTCATTAACCTTACCTGCCATGTGGCGAGCAATACGACGACCAGTGAGCGTGGTACTTTGACCGATACGTTTGTCGAAGAATCTGCAACCTGCGTTAAGAATAGCACCATACAAACTGTTCAAGTTAATCTTCTTAACTAGCTGACGTTTATCCCAATATTCTTCTTCAATTGGGTTTTCTGCTTTAATTGCATCCTTTAGTTTGGCCTGCATTTCTTTACGTTCTGCATACCAACGCTTTAGAAGACCTGGAATAATCCCTTCCTTTTCGTAGGTAAAGATAGTTCCGTTGGCACTGATCATCCACGGCTTGTTAGATTCGAAAATCACATCGTAAATTTGAGCACCACTAAGCACATCGGTTGATCCGTCTTCCCAATCGACAATGATATCGTGGGCTTTGTCTTTGGCCATAACCAGTTCATATTCGTTGCTGCCAAATTTGCCTTCCCACGCAGCAGCAAAGCTCATTCCTCGAGCCATTTTTGCTTCAATTTCCGGAGTATTATAATCTGGTCGTAGCTGTCCGATAATTGTTTCTGGACCCATATTCAACGCACGAATTGCTGACGGATATAGTGAGTTAATATCCATTGACCCGATCCATTCATGCAATCCCTTCTTGGGATATGCAACGTATGCACCTGCGGCCTGTGTATCGCCACGATCATCTTTGCGTGTGCGACTTGGAACAATTAGACCATGTCTATGGGCTTCGTTAATAATTGCCTGTTCTGTAACAGCAACAGCGCCCATTGTTGTTTGCAATAGAACGGTGTTTTCGTGTGCAATCGAGTTCGCAAGATCGATAAATTTTAATTTCTTATCTAACTTATCGAGTAGTGCAGTGTCCTGCCGGTTATATTCAATGAATTTTCGGAAGTCATTGTTGTAAAGCTGATCAAGTGTGCCCTCGTATACTGTTTTAGTTTCACCGACTTCCATTTCACCGATAGCATCTAATCGATAGCTATGGCGTTCTTCGTATGTATACTTACGATAAAGTTCGAGACTATCAAGGTGTACACGCCCTGAAATATCATAAGTGACGGCAGCTTTTCCGTACTTTTCATATTCACGACGTTTTGGAAATTGATTCCACAAACACAATCTGCGAGTATCTTCCTTGCTTAACGTTTTAATGATTCGATTCACAGTGTACGGCATATCGAACCCTTCACTGTTCCAACCACTTAACACGTCTGCATCTTCGATTAGATTTAGAAATGTGTCTAGCATTTCTGCTTCAGTTTCGTATAGAATTGTGTTAGGAATATCTTTGATTAATTCCTGAGCCTGTTCCATAGTTAAGGTTTTAGGCGGAACAGCTAAGCATACTAATGTATCTAACCATTGTAGATGAACTGCAATTGCAGTAATTGGCATGAATGCATCGTCTGGGCTTGCATATCCTCTTTCGGGATCGAAGTCCACCTCGATATCCCAAAATGCAACGTTAAGTTTAGATTCGTCTCTGCCTAGATAGTTTTCTTCTAAACAACGAAATACCGGATTAATATCACTTTCGAACAACTTATGACCACTATGAATCTTTTGTTCTTTGGTGTATTCTTTCCAGTTTTTAGCAACAACTTTGCTTAACGGATCGCCAAAAATGCTTTTGTATTTGCCTCTCTGATCTGGATAATAGAACACATATCTTGCTGGGTATTCTTGGTAGATGCGACCTAATTTTGGGTCGCGCTCTACAACTTGTACGACATCATTGTCGCGGTCCCATCGTGCGTCAACGTAACTCATTCAGATTCCTCCCGAATGACTTCTACATCTTCACTTAATTGTTCTTGGAGTTTGCAACGTGTGGTGCAATAATCGATATCGATACACGAGTCGCAGAGAAATTCTCTTTCTTCTTTTATCATTTTATTTTCCATACCGCTTATGGCCGGCAACCTTCTTCGCGACGATTTGTGGCTCGTCACACCATACTCTATATAATTTAATTATCTAATTTTAGGGATTACTGCGGGTATCATGGCCGGTAGCAGCAACGATAGTTTCGAGATCGTCGAAATCGCTGAATACGTTTTCCCAGTTACCCTTTTGTGCAACTTTGATTGCTTTCTTAATAATTGCAGGTTTTACTTCTAATTCTTCTGCAACTGCTTTAATTGTGTCGTTAAGACCTTGGGTAAGATCTTCAACTTCTTGAAGGACGGTAACACCTTCGTTAACCAACTGCTTGAGCTTCGCTAATTCAGCGTTGCCAAAAACTTTACTCATATTTTCTCCTTATTGTTTACGTAATATAAACGAATTATTTGAAAATGTCAATCAATTATCTTTTAAGGCTCGCACGTAGCATCCATCCGTGCTTACGGTGTGCATCCATGCGTTCGGCTAAGAAGTTTGAGAAACCGTGTTCGCCGTGTTGTTCTGCAAGATCGTAGACCATTTTAAGAACCTTGCCCATTTTTTCATTGTCGCCTAACAGTTCGTTTATCATTGACATTTGATCAAGAACGTCTGTTTCGTCTTCGATTTGTGTTAGCATACTAAATCGAGCAAAGCTAGCTGGAACATATGATCCAATTGCACGAATTTTTTCTGCAAAATCATCGATTGAGCTGTATACTTCTTCGTAGATTTTGCCAAAAAGTTCGTGGTATTCTAGAAAATCTGGGCCTTCTATGTTCCAATGAAAGTTGTGTGCTTTCAAATAGAAAGCAAATTCAGAAGAAAATGCAATTTTTGCTGCTTTGCTAAGATCGCTCATTTGCTTAACTTCCTGCGTAGCATACCATTTAATTGATCTTCATATGTAATTTCTTGTTCAAATAATTTCTTTGCAAGACTATCGTGTGTCCATCCTTCGACTGCTACATCTTTGTCGCCGAGATATTTTGCACCTAATCCAGGCTTATCACCTTTGCGTTTATAATTTCCAGCACCACCGATGTGGAGGCTTGCTTGATTTCGTCCGACCGGGGGTGCTTTTCCCGGTCTTCCTTTTTTAATTTCTCCCCCTTTGGCAAGAAAATCTGCTAACATTTTTTCTATTTCGGGGTTAGGAGTTCCGCCGCCGCTTGCAATAACAGCCGGAGCCTTCTTGATCGAACCTACGGTTGGATCGTCTTTTGACTTCTTAGGTTGAGGAGATCTTTCAGAGCTTTTTACATCTACGGTTTTTTTACGATTTTCACCTCGTCGAAGTGATATAAGATTTTGTTGAGCAGCTCTAAGCCGATCATCCATTTTTCGTTCTTCGTATACTGGATCAACGGGTCTACCGTCGTCACCGCGGATTTCATCTCCAGTTACTTGGAGATGATCTAATGTAACTTTAATTCGATCATCTAATTCATGTACTTTATCTTCGTCACCCATTTTTACCGCACGATCTCGGAATTGAGCTAGTTTAGCAAGTTGCGGATCACTGTGCATGAGTTTTTGTGCTTGCATATGATTAATACCTGCAATTGCTGCAATGAATGCAGCAGTGCCAATTAGTGCAGCCTTGCCCCACCCCTCTTCTAGGTCATCATCTTCTCTGATTTCTCGTTTAAGTTCGAAAGATTTTTTAGGATATTTTGATTTTAGTGTGTTAAGATCTTTTTCAGCATCTTTTGGATTAGTATATTTTGTTGACGGACGTCCGTCGATATATAAAACTGATACATGTTCGCCATTGGATTCGTTGGTTTGAAAAACCTCTCCTTGATCGTGTTGACTCAGCATGTAATCTGAAACTGCTACAATCATTCCTTTGGCTTGTGCAATCTTTTCCTGCGCCCATTCGGGGAGATTTTCTCCAGGTTGCAATGCTTTTCCTAGGTCAACAGATGATCGAACAATGGTATGCAGATCACTTTTGATCATTCCTACTTCGTCGTTGTATTCACCGCCGCCGTTTGTATTTTCTCGTTGTCCATAATCGCCCATGCCGACTCCTGCCATTCTATCTTGATATTCATTTAACGTGTTAGTTAATTGTTCTTCGAGATCCTCGAAATATTTGTGTTTCTTCACTTTAAAGACACCGTTTTTTGCAACATGAATTTTGCGAGTCATCGGAGTAGCTGGACCTAATTTTTTTGTTCCGGGATGTCCGCTAGTCGGTTTGATTTTTCGCTTTACTGCTCGCATACCTTTTCGGTTTTCGTCGATCATCTTTTTAACACCTTGGCTTTTTTCTTTTTAGTTTTTGGAGCACCTACAGTACCTCCAAACAACCAACCGCCCCCGCTTGCAGGAGAACTAGCTACAGCGCCTGCAGAAGTAGCACCTGCGCTAGCAGACTCGTTAGACATAATAGGATTTTGCTGAAAACGTGGGTTAATATCGTCGGCTTCTGCAACATCGTCTTCGTCTGCATCGTTGTGACCACTTTTAGTAACAATTTGTCCAGTACTGCGGTTCTTAGTTGTTAGTGTCTGTGGTTCGTGTTCAAGTTCCCCGCGCAGAATTTTACGTGCCCTTGCGAACCCTTCGATTACTTTTTCCAATCCGTCTTCATCGGCTTGATATTTGATACCGATGCCACCCTTGGCTTCCCATGCACTAATGTTGCTACCACGGTCGTCGATTAAAATATTAGGAGTGCCGTCTGCTTGTACGGCGTATTTTGCCTTGTTAGGTGTGATGATAATAGTAGCGGGCGGCGGACTTAGATGCTTTTTGATCCATTCTTTTTTCTGGATCTCAGTATTTTCGTGATCACCACGAAGAGGACTGGAACAGATATGATATCGACCAAATAATTTTACAGTAATTTTAATAAGCTGATCTGCACTAGGAAATTTTGGAAGTCGTGCAAAGAAATCTGTTCCGATCATTTTGTTTAATGTCGGATCAGTCTTTGCGGGCGGAATATCTCGATAGTTACCCGACTGTATTCCAGCAAGTTTAGCATATTCTGAAAAGAAATCTGCTAGCACACCATCGAGATCAATATACACTTCTGGTCGTACTTCCTTCATTTTAATACCTTTGGCTCTACTTTCTTAGGTTTATCTGAGTGCATCCAATTAGCTACTGGACTCACGATATTAGTGTCTTCTCGTTCTCGACTTCGATGGTCGGTCATTGCTATCATTCTTCCACCTCCGACCATGTCGATTGCTGATTTAATTATTTCCATATCAGCCGAAGAATATGGCATAATCGACGGATCACCTGCCATTGCACCCGACGGTGGAGTAGGATAATCGGGCGCTCCGGCCATTGCCAAAAAGAATCTCATCTGTTGATAAAAATTACCGTTACTCTTGTTCATGCTAAGATCTGGAAGTGACATCATTCCTTTTAATGTTGCAAGTTGATCTTTAGACAACATTTTTGGATTGCCCGGATGGTCAGTTTCATTTAAGGTGCTTTTTTTAGAAACAGTTGCAATAACACGTTCTGCAATATGCATGAGTTGTGCAAGTTCACGACGATCTAGCGGCCGGCGATCTGATTCTTGCATAATTTCTCGAAATCTCATAGTATTATTTTCCTACTGGCTTCTCACCGGTCATGTTTGGTCGACCAAACCAAAGCTGAAACCATTCAGGAGTTCCTGGCTTTATATTATGCTCTCGTTCTAGCTGACGCTTTTCAGTGCCGGTTAGACTTGGATTGCTTCCCTTATTTATTTCTTGATTATGTTTCGCTTGTGCTGCACGATATTCAGCCAGTCTAGCTTCGGCACCGAGGCTGCCCATGTATTGCACAGCCTTTAGTTCATGGATCGGATCATCTGGTGCGAGATACGCATCGTCTTCGCTATCTTGACTTAGGTCTGCAGAAGTTATACGATATTGCTTCATTTTGATTCCAAGATCTTAATTAATTCGGCCATTTTGTGTTCCCAAGTTTCGCTGACTTTAACGCAATTGTTAACCCGAGTGTTGCCCTTCATTTTAGTACCAGATTTTTTATAACCTTTCCAGCACTTAGGATCTAGTCGTTGTTTTTCTTCTTTTAGAGCTATAATTTCCGTTGTTGCATAGACAATCATATCGCGCATTTCTTCAATGCTTTCACAATTCCAACGACGAAGCGCCTTGTTAATTGGACTATTAGGATCTCTCTTGGTCTTTGCACTTGCGCGAGATTTTTTCATACCTGACATACGAGCACAGAAAGACTTGCGGCGTTTTGCATCCTTTGAGCCTTTCTTTAATTCACTTGGCTTTTTTGTAACAGCGGTCTTTAATTTAGAACCTGGATTTTCTCTACGATATGCTTTGACCGCTTTCTTGCTCATCCCAGCGGTTTTGTCATGTTTATTAACTTTTTGCCAGTCTTCATGTAATTCGGATTCACCGAAATATTTCTTGCCCATTTCTTCGTATGCATGTCGAATTTGCTCGATATTCATTTCGAGCTCTTTCATATGATGAGAAATAATTTTCCATTCATTAGGACCGGCAGTTTGTGCTTTTTTTGCTAATTCTGCCAGCATCCATTTTGCTTGTTTTATTCTATATGATAATCGAGCAGGATTTACACCCTGATGTCCGACGATCATCGGATCTTCAGGATTTTCCGGATTGTGTTCGATAGCTTCTTCGCAGCCTACAAGATCGCCTGCGCGAGCAGGCCGTTTCATATTACCTTTAAGCTGACCTGCAGGACCTAGTTTATTCTTTTTTGAACCTGCAAACATGCTCTTTGGAAGCATTGCTTCGCCGAACTCTTTGGGATTTTGTGAAACATAACTGGCATTTCCTACGCCGCGTTTTGCTGCTTCCGGCGATCCGCCGTCGACTGATTCTTTTGTTTTATTCGATTTTTTTCGAATCGGTAATTCCGAAGCTCTCATACAAGTATTTCCTTAACAAGGTATACTAGTACTTATCATTTCCATTAGGGTTTCTGTGTCTTTGTCAGTTAAGGTCGAAGGAATCCCCCGACGAAACGCCTTAAAATCACGAATTTTTGCAGCTTCTCGCAGACAAGTACCACTTACTCCGTCTATACCATCTGAATCTGGATCTCGATCACCTACTGACAGTAATTCGATTGATGCAAAGCTGTAGTCGATTCCGTTCTGTTTTTCAATAACAGGACCTAACGTGTTAATACGATCTCCGCCAGCCATGAATACAAGATTCTTATATTTTCCGTCCAGTGACTTAACAGCTTCTACGGGAGTACGAACTACATCATCACACGCAACAAAGTTGATGTTAGGGAACATCGTTTGTAACAGTGTCATTTTGTAATCAATATCGAGAGGATTCTTTTTCTTGTCACGAGTTTTGCTGACAAAAATCACATGATCTGCGTTTTCAGAAGCAGCATAATTTTTGATTAGCTGAAACATCATGCCATGCCCGATAGTAGGTGGCTGAAAACGACCAAATGCAACTACTACGCTAGACATAGAATGACCTTTGACAATGCTTTTTCTTTGTTGACACCTTTAGGTGTACCAACTTCACCTGACTTAACTGTAACCATACTCTTGAACAATCCCATAATGCGTTTGGCACTGCGGGGATTTACAATAGTATCTCTTGCAGATAATAGCAGCTGATCGAAGCTCTGGTCAAGATCATACTGCCACAGAATCTTCTTTACATCATTCCAATCTTGACTGGTCCAGTAGATATCGTGTTGCAAATGTTCAGTTGTGCCCGGTTTATAATGAACCATTCGTAACTCTACCTTGGAACTGCTTAACGAAAATTCGTATTCAGTATCAGGACCTAGATTCCTGAAGCCGGTCATTCCTAGAAATTTAACAAAAAATTCAGCTGGATGAGTTTCAATTGCAGCAACTTTAACCAGTCCTAGTACAAGACCTTGCTTTTCAGCAGGCATATCTAGGAACTCACGCTTAAACTCCGCTTCTTCTGCGCTCAGTGCAACAATATTGTCGATCTGCACAGAATACCCTAGAGTCTTGCTGTAAAACCTAACCGAAACAAGTTCGCCGGTGTTGCTAGTACGCTTGCCCGAATGCTTTTCTGAAGTAAATGGCATAATTACATCATTAGGCATTGTTTCAAAATATCTAACCATCAACTCTTTGACTAACCGCTTATCAGCACAATTGCCAATTTGGATGATAAGATCAATGTCACCGAACGTAGTCTTAGCGAGATCGGAGTTGTAACTGCCAGACGTGGTCATGCTGACATATCCGGGGAAATTAGAAATTACCTCGCGATACTCGTCAACAAACTGTGCAAAGTCTGCACGGCTACGAACACGTTCTGCACCAGTTACACCGCTCATACATATTCCTTCAGCTTAGAAGTCTCAGGCAGGAATTTGCCTGTTAACCCTAGTTCATCTTTGTAGTTCAGCCAATGATACGTTAAATTGTCTGGAATGTCAACCCTAGTTGAGTCCAGGATTTTAAAATATGTGCAAAGTAGACGATGATTTTGATCAGGATCCATGTTTTCAGCTAACAATGTGTAGAGTTTGTAATAGTCCTCTACATCATCTTGCGTAACGGTAAACCCTAATCGAGCACTTAACACAGCAAGCGCGCCTGCGGGCGACACTGCTATAATTTCACCGCTAGATTTATCCTTCACACCTGCTACATGATTAAACGAAAGTCCAGCCACTTGGAATGCACTAAGCATTAGCTGTGTACGATGCAGACCTTTAACATTTGAATCTTCAGGATATGCAGCAGAATAGTATGAAAACTTCAACCATTCAATGTTGCCTACCATCCAGTCAATCTGCACACCGGTACCTAGGCCGAAATTATTTTCATCGACCTGCGGAAATAATGTAAAGATATTGCCATCAGTGACTTTCTTTTCGTCGCAGAAAATGTGCTCAGCATGATCATTGATGCATTGAGTTAGCAGTTTAAGAAACGCTTTAACACGTAGCTGGTCATCGCTGCTAGTACGGGCTCGCTTTTTGAGTTGAATGAATTCGTCTTCATACTCAGCAGCAATCAGTCCCCATTCTTCTAATGATCCGTAAACATCATTTAGATCAAACAAGTCGCGGATATCAACACCTAGATCGATGTCACCGCTCACAGACTTTTTACCGACAGACCCTAACGGAATAAAATGATCTGTGTTAAACAGATAGTCTTTAGCTGGAAATAAATTGGATAGTTCTGCAAAATATGCGGTTAGTGTTGGAGTAATGTGTTCACGCTTAATGCTGCTTGTTTTATCAGCGAATACGTTTCCGCCCATTAGTCTTACCTTCTTCTACAGGTTGATAGGATAGATACTCTGGATATTCTTTATTAAAATGACGGATTACTATTCCGGCCATTGCGTTTGCTTCATTTTCGTCTCTCGATCCCGTAGTAGGATCAATGTTGACATGCTCTTCGTTTTGCTTTGCATGAGTTAACTCATGTGCAAGTGTTCGTAAAATGTCAACTGGTTGTCTATTTGCAATAGCCAATTCCAAGGTATATGTATCATTGCGAAAACGTCCCATAGTAGGTTGGTGGTTATCGGAAATAGTTTTTCTTAAAATAATCGTCGGCATTTTGTTTAGTTTAATAATTTTCTTAGCTAAGGGCAAGAACTTTTTTAGAATTTCTTTGAAATCGGCAACATTAATTGATTCATTGATTCCGTCTTTGCCGTGCGAAGCCTGTCCCATACCGATGTCGAATGATTCATCTTTGTAAGGGAGGCGATAATTGCTAATATCGCGAGGAGTAGTTTTTTTCGGTTGAGGACCTCTCCATCCTCGTTCCCAAGCTGCTGCACCTTGTGCTGCTGTTTTTCCTCTGCTAACAAAATAAGCAATGACTTGTTGTTTGCTAGTGAATACTTCGTTTACTGTATCTTCGGCAAACATATTTACAAATCTACCTTTGATATTTTTCCACTCACCTCGTAGTGCATCGGCCGCCATTTGTTTGTCGTACGCTGCTTTTGCTAACTTAGCTTTAAGTGGGTCAACTGGAGCATGTTGTCCTATATCTTCTGGCTTAATATCAAACTCATTCATTAATTTCTTAATAATGCGCTCGATATTTGCTAGTTCATTTTCATTTCTGCCTGATGTATTTTGTAATTTTTTGATTTTAGAAATTGCGTCATCACGATCGATTGCTTCGTGCATTTCATCATCATCTAAAAATACATCAGCTAGTTTTTCACATATAGCGCGAATTTTAGGATTATTAGTTTCTTGTAGAGTAAATCGTCGATCATTGTGTTCGTGTTGTGAAGGATCAATAAACCCGCAATATACTTTATGCACCGGACTTTTATTGATTAAATCTGTGCAACTTTCTCCTGCGCGGTCATCCATGTGCTCGCAGCAAGGACTTAATGTAGTTAAAATGATACTACCTTCAGGAATTTCACCATATTTTTTATAATAAGCAACCATTGCAGCACGTTCTGCATGTATACGTGTGCCGTCCTCTGCAGGAATATTCAATCGAGCAACAATATTTTGATCAGGATCTAACACAGCAGCAGCAACCATACCGAAATATGCAGGTTCTTTCTTCTGTCCGCGTATTACCATATCTGCTAATTTCACAAGGATATGATCTAGTTTGTGGAGGTTATGAATCTCCCAATCAGATTGCTTTTCGCTTATATGAAAAAATTCATTTAGTTTCATATTAGCGTCCTAGATCGTATTCGCCTTTTAGGATATCTTTATGATAATGGTCAGCCAATCTCTTACAAATATCCATTCGAAATTTTTTGTGAAATATCTCATGTGGGTCGCCCATTGTTGGCTGCTTTTTAAAGAATTCTGCACATCCTGCGTTAACCATTGGCAACCATGTTTTCCAATCGTGCATGTCTTCGGTTTTGCTTTTAGCATGAGCTTTTTTGATTTTTTTAGCAATTGGCATGAAATATTTTTTATGAAAATCATCGTGATCAAGGATGTACCAAAAAACATTGTCTTTTAGTTCTTTTTCTTCTTCCTTGCCAAGGCCGGTAGGATCTTGATCCTTGTCTTGATTAACATTGTGTTCAATGTTTCCGAAAAATTCAAGTAGCTTCATGTCAGTTTAGAACCTCAAAATAGTATTGTGTATTTATATTGTTAAAAGTTTAACCTAATAGACTGCACAGTACCTTGTTGTATTGTAATTACAGCTCGAAGATAAGAATAAAGTCCGGTAAATTCTACGATATCTGTATGAGTAGGGCGACTAACTGCACCACTAAATCCACCACTGATTCCGGCCCCACCGGTGGTTTCTAATCCTACATAAGTTTTTAATGCATCGGGAATGTCAAACCAGTCAGAATCATTGCAAGGATGAGGTGAAATCGATCCTTGAATATTGCAAGTTCCTTTAAACGCTCCTGAAATAGCGTAAGTAACTGAATGTGTTCTAACACCTAGGCCATAATAGCCGGCGGCAGGAAGTTCTTTGCTGTTTAAACTTAATGGGTTAATGGGCATTTGCCCATTAACCATCTGAGGCATAGTAATGCTAGGTTGCGTGGTATGTGAATTTCTAGTTATCCACGGATTATAAAATTCAAATGTACTTGTTAAGTTGGGCATAATTCATCCTCGGGTACACTATTTATTTGTGTACCACGAAGAACAAATTCTTCAATTTTTTTAATATCAGAACCAAGAAATAATCCTATCATCATCAGCAATTTTTCATTTCTAACGTAGATGGAATATCCTTCGCTATATCTACTACTTTCTCTTAAATAGCGGCGAGTAAGTTCTGTCATGTGAATATCGTCGGCATAATTTTCTAACCAATTAAGGAAAGATGTTTTACGAGATTGCGGTATTCGATTCTTTAAAATTATTCGAAATTGAAGTCCACTATGCGGATATCGTTGTCTTAAGACAACATTTTTTTTGGTAAAAAGTTTATCTAAATCGTCGTCATTCTCGGGTTCGTAGCAGTCAGTTACCCAATCTTGCATTGTGCGGCATATAACTTCGTGATCTGTACGGTTTTCCGTATAGAACTTTGTATATTGTCCTTCAACACGTTGTTTGAACTTTGTTTGATCAAGTTCGGAATATTTGTTCGAATATCTTCTCAGTTCATTGATTGAATTCTGACTAAAATCTTTATAACGCCATGTGTTAGTAATATTTTTCAGTGCTTTATCTAGATTATGGCGGTTTCGCGCAAGCACGTCGCCGCCATTAATCCGGACTTCGATTCGAAACGGATATTTTCCGTAGAATAGTTTACTAGTCTTATGAATTTTCATCGTCTACTGTTTCTACGATTTTATCTGATGTAGTATCTAATACATTGATAAAATTAAACACAAACTGGTCCTCATTGGTATCGATCTCTACAATGCCGCCATTAACCAGTCTTCCGAACAAGATCTCCTTGCTAAGTGGCTTCTTGATCTGATCATCAATGGTACGATGTAACGGACGAGCACCCATCTTCTTATTAAATCCCTTCTTGATCAGCAATTCAACTGCATCTGGTGTGGGCTTAACAAAGATATTTTTTTCCTTGATTTGCGCATTAAGTTCGTCGATAAACTTCTTAACAATGCGGATCATTACAGTGTGTTCTAGCTTACCGAATTGGATGATACCATCTAAACGATTGCGGAATTCTGGCTTAAAGAACGCATTGACTGCTGCATTAATTTCGCCGTCGCGTTCTTGACTACCGAATCCTACGCCATTCTTTTCAGCATCGCTGGCACCAAGATTGGAAGTAAGGATAACAATGGCATTGCGAGCATCTGCCTTTTTACCATTAGATCCTGTAACAAAACCGTTGTCCATCAAACCTAGCAACACGTTACTTACACTAGGATGTGCCTTTTCAATTTCGTCCAAGAGCAACACGCAGTTCGGATGTTCCTGCAACTTAGTGATGAGCTGACCTGCATTTTCGTCAAAGCCAACATAACCCGGAGGTGACCCGAGAAACTTAGCAACACTATGCTGCTCTTGGAACTCACTCATATCAAAGCGCACAAGCTGCACACCTAGAGATTCTGCAAGTACCTTAGCAGTTTCAGTCTTACCACAACCTGTAGGACCAACAAAAAGGAAATTACCGATTGGCTTGTTAATGGATTTCAAACCTGCCTGCGCAATGAAGATCTTGTCTAGCAAAATCTCAATAGCGGTATCTTGACCGAACACCTTGCCGTTCATGTTCTTTTCGAGATCTCGAAGGTTTTGATTTTCCTTGGCAGCAACCTGCTCGACAGGAAGATTTGCAGCCTTTGCAACTTCGAACATGATTTCTTCGTGATCGACAACGCCGCCTTCTTCATTGCGTACCTTGAATCGAGCACACGCACAGTCGATTAGGTCGATGGCCTTATCGGGCAAGTGTTTGTCAGTAATATACTTTGTACTGTACTTGACAGCATCGGTGATTGCTTGATTCGTAATCTTAACACCGTGATGCTTTTCGTAATACTTACGCAAGCCCTTGATGATTTCGATTGCCATCTCTTCGCTGGGTTCATTGACTACTACCCGCTGGAATCGTCTCATTAAAGCACGATCCTTTTCGAAATGCTTACGGAATTCTTCCCAAGTAGTGCTTGCAATGACCTTTAAGGTACCTTTGGTTAACGCAGGCTTTAGCATGTTGCTCATATCGTTTGAACTGCTGCTGCTCACTGCGCCAGCACCACTCATCATGTGTGCTTCGTCAATGAATAAAATGCAGTTCTTACGCTTTTCTAGTGCAGTAATTACCATCTTAAGGCGTTCTTCGAAATCGCCGCGATACTTAGAACCTGCAAGCATTCCGCTAATATCGAGATTGTAAACAGTGTGGTCCTTGATATAATCAGGAACATCACCTTCGACGATCTTACGGGCAAGACCTTCTGCAATCGCAGTCTTACCTACGCCTGGTTCACCGATCATCATGACATTGCTCTTTTGGCGGCGCGCAAGAACAAGAAGAATATCGTCTATCTCTTTTTCACGACCGATTACTGGGTCGATCTTTTTCTGCTTAACTTTGTTGTTTAAATTGGTACAGAATTGTACAATAATCTTTTCTAGTTGAGCATTGCTGATTTCCTCGGCAGCTTCGGAAGTTTGCTCGGTTTCATTATTAATGAAGTCAACAAACTTGTCCTTATCAATGCCTGCAAGGCGCATAAAATGCAGTGCATGACTTTTCTTCTCAGAAAATAGAGCAACAAAACAGTCAGTGGGTTCGATAATAGTGCGGCCGCTAAACAATACTTGAGTAAATGCACGATTTAGCATTCGTTCAATACTATTGGTCTTTCGCGGCTTTTCAGTAAGTTCGGCTACCTCGATGTCCTTGAGCTGGGTTTTAATGAAATTATCGAGATTGTTCTTAAGTTCGGGAACGTTAGTGCCAAAATCTACTAGAACTTTTTCAAAATCTTTATCAGAAATAATACTGAATAAGAAATGTTCTAGAGTAACATATTCGTGTTTATTCTTAATAGCAAGTTTGATTGCTCGTTCAAAAATTGATGCCAAATTCTTATTCGGTTCTAACATATTATTTCCTTTTAGATTTCTTTACACTCATAGCCCATTTTAACGGGCTCACTCTATTTTTAAAAGTAATACCTTCTAGATGATCTAATTCATGTAAAAAGCATTTGCATTCATATCCTTCAAAGGTCCCCTCCATTAATTCGCCTTTTGAGTTCTGCCAACGTGCCTTAATTGCTGTCGGTCGCTTTATTTTAACATAGATTCCGGGGAAACTCAAGCACCCTTCTTCTAAATCTTCGAGATTATCTGTGTTTGCAATAACCTCCGGATTAAAGAATGCCATACCGTTGTCTGGGTCTTCTCTGCTGCCCATAACAAATACTCTAGCTTTGATTCCTACCTGATTTGCGGCTAGTCCGATGCCACCATTCAAGTACATGGTATCTAACATATCGTATTCTAATTTTTCCGGGTCGTAGATCGGATTTTCAAAATCAAAAGCAGGCATTTGCTCTGATAGAATTGGATTGGGAAATTTTACTATCATCATATATTTAATTTTCTCAAATTCTCTTTTTGCGTATCTGAAAGATCAGGAATTTTGATCTTAATTTTTAACAACAATCTACCACGTTCTCCTGTATGAAAGTTCGGCATTCCTCGATTTGCAAGTCCTAACATTGCATCGTGCTGAATTCCTGCAGGGATTGCAGTATCTAATTGTATATTATCTAAGTCGGTGACGGTGATATTTGTGCCTAGCATTGCATCTATACAACTTATTTCTAGATTTTGAACTAGATCGTCACCGACTCTTGTAAATCTGGGATGATCTTGCACATGAATAGTTAATAAAATATCTCCACGGGGTAATCCTTGGATAGAGTCATCACCCATTCCGCTTAATTTTAATGTGGTACCGTCATGTATACCTTTTGGAATTTTGATATTTACGGTTTGATTACGTCCACTAGGTAATGTAACCTCTGCAAGCAATTCTTTTCCGTAAAACGTATCTTCTAAAGTAATCGATGTTGACAGCCGCATGGATTGATTTACAGCCTGACGCTGTCTAAAACCGAATATTTCTCCAAATGGGCTTCCATGACCGAATATGCTTTCAAATCCCTGTCCATCGAAGCTAAAATCAAATCCGCCATGTTGCTGATTATATTGAGGTGCGGGATTATCGTATGCTGCACGTTTTTGAGCATCACTTAATGTTTCGTATGCTGCACTAATTTCTTGGAATTTGTTAATGTCACCGCCTTTATCGGGGTGATGTTGCATCGCAAGTTTACGATAAGCAGATTTAATCTCTTGCTCTGATGCGGCTCGGTCTACGCCTAGAATTTGATAATAGTCATTCATTGATTAGGATCCAGTATAATAAACTAATTATACTATGTTCTACGGTAGAAGTCAATGTATGAATTATTTTACGCTATTAAAAATAGCTTTTTGCTTGGTATACCATTCAATCCATTTGGCATTTTTATTCTGGCATTCATGATATAGCCCGTAATTGTCTACAACATTGCCAATTACATCGCTTAGTTTGGTAGTATCGGGCTGTTGTTTTAGATCTGGACAAGGTTGCATTAATTCTGGAATAGAATCGGGAAAATGTCGCTTAACGGGAATGACTGTTGCACAACCTGATAACGCCATTAATGACAGTATTGATAGAAACTTCTTCATTACTGAGCTCCTTGTGAAGCAGCATTTATTGGCGAAGTTGCTCCATGATTTAATACGGTAACAACCATTGGATCTAACGTGCAATCCTTGTCAATTGGAACTAATTTCTCTACGACTTCGGTATGGACTGTGTTTGTATGATCTTTGATAGTTACAGTATCTTTTTGGATTGCAGTCGAAAGTTCGGTATTGAGTGTCTTACTTTGCTCTTCGGATTTTGCAACAGCAGCCTGCAACTCCTTAACCTGTTCTTGATACCAAAGATGAGTATTGACTACACCTTCAAAATATACTCCTGCAAGAATAACTGCACAACTAGCAATTCTAACAGGTAGTGCATACATTCCGAATCCAGGCAGGAATTTTGCAAAAAAACTAATAAGGAACAAAATTAAGCCGACAGCTACTATTCCGTGTATAATAACTGATATAAATGCTAACGGCAGTAAGTGAATTAACCACATAGTTTTGTTCCTTATATGTTTTTACTTATCCATTGAATTCAGATAGTTCCTTTATCTAGGAGAACTAATTCGTTTTCGCGATCGATATATTTGAATTCAACCTTGGTAGGTTCGAATGGTTGAATTGCAGCAAATACGTCATGGGTGTTTAACGTACTACACGTATACACATCTAACTGCATCATAGCAGGCTCACATTCGTCCCATACATGCATAGCAATATGGCTAGTCTCAATAATTGTCACGGCGGTCAGTCCGCGATTACCGACCATGTCAGAATATACAGCGTAGGGGCCCATTAGAATTTTCATGCCGATTTTTTCGACTAGCTCTTTCATCCAGTCTTGAATTGCTTCGGCGCATTGTGGTGGATTATTTAACTCTGCTCTGACGATAAGATGCTTGTGTTCAAGTACTTTACCCATTTCATACCTTCCCTATTGATTAAATGGTGATATCCGCATGGATATAAATCGCCGCGGTTGTTTATTTATTTTAATGTGCGTAGTTTACCAGCGTTCCTTAGAAAGTATTATAGCACGACTACCATTTCTGATCAAGAAATGATTTTCTATTTTATTAATGTCGTAATTGCCTAGATACTTGTTTAGATAGGTTACTTGACTGCGACTAGATTCGTCAAGCTGTAGGCCGCCTTGCAGCGCATTTTTAAGCACATTGTAATCCCCTATCGCGATTACTCTAGCAGACAACGATTCTGCAAAAGGTTTCCTAAATGTAACAATGCTATCTTCTACAGTGATATCGTCGATCGCTCCTTGGTCAAAAAATTCAGAAATTTCTTCTTCCTCGGAAGAATTAACTCTGATTTTATATGCTTCGGGAGTTAATGGAATTACTTGCTGGGCAGTGTTAACATCGAATTCGTGGCCTTCGATATCTCTATACCAGCGGAATTTCCACGAAGCACACCCGCATAGTTGCCCGATACCATTTAGCAGATCCTTAATTTCTTCAGCAGCGTGTTCGGTTCTTTCGAGTTCGACGAATACGCTATAACTGCCGTCCTTTTCTTCACCTGAGCTAGTATCAGCATCGAGGACAAATGAATAACCTTTTTCGATGAATTCCATTAGATCGATGGCAGGTTCTTTGCTGGCCGCACGAAATCTTAATACAAGTGTATCCTTATCTTCACCCATTTTACTTTGATATTGATCAATGGTAAACAGATGGTCGATCATGTCCTTTAGGTCATCTTTACGAAGACCTTCGACAAGGTTACATCCCTTGAGTTGGTGTTTGTGGTACTGGTTCATTAGGCATTGCTTCCTGTGCGGCCATATCTGGCGTCATTGTTTGGCTTGGATCAATATCAATATGATCTTTGACGTATTCGCTTTGTTGGCGTTTTTGTCCTTGGAATATATCTTGCATTAATTTTTTAGGCATAGTGATCGATACAATCCAGATAGGTTGAGCATCAATCTTACCCTTTTTCGTGCCAGGTCGATAATCTCCGGGTTTGTAGATTTTACGAGGAACTAATAAATCGCTTTCTTTATAGGAAACTTTGCATCCATAATCGAGAAGTCTTGCTCCTCCAATCGGATCTGGCATATTTTCGTAAGGCCACATAAATTTACATTCGACTGTATGTCGATGTACATTTGGTCCTTCAACTAATTCACCATCTTCCCAATTTTTAAAAACATATACATCGATATCGTCTAGCACTCGTTCAAAATCCTTGAGAATTTTAAACGATTCGTTATCGGTAGTTAGGTTTTCAATGTTTTTAATCAAATCAATAATATCAAGCATATGGGTTCTCTCTTGGCAAGGTATTTATGCGATTCCGAATTTCGGCATTTGATTAGGATTTTAAAAAATATAGATAATTAAGTGTGCAGGTCATCTACTTTAGGAGATGCGATTTGTCTAAACCAAGAAGGCGTGAACGCAACACTGGTGCCAACAATGCTTATTCGCAGCGCGATGAGACACCAAACCTTATCGAATTCAATCATTATGTTAAAAAGAAGAAAGACGTTAATATTGTTCCTCGCAATCTAAGCCAGGAAACATATATTGAGGCTCTTCGTAACTCACGAAAATACATAGTCTTTGCCATCGGGCCAGCAGGTACCGGTAAGACTATGCTTGGAGTACAGCATGCCATCAAGCAATTCAAAGAGGGGGTGGTTGACAAAATAGTCATTACACGGCCGGCTGTATCTGTCGATGAAGAACATGGATTTCTACCAGGCACACTGGAACAGAAAATGGAACCATGGACTCGTCCAATTTTTGATGTTTTCAAAGAATACTATCATCCACGAGAAATTACTTCCATGTTAGAAAATGGTCTTCTTGAAATTAGTCCTCTTGCTTATATGCGTGGACGCACATTCAAGAACGCTTACATTGTAGCTGACGAAATGCAAAATGCAACACCAAGTCAGATGAAAATGTTACTAACACGTATCGGTGAAAACTCGAGAATGATTGTAACAGGAGATCTACAACAGGCAGATAGACCCGAAACAAACGGGTTATTAGACTTTGTGAGTCGTTTACGCACTCACTCAGGTCACAAGATGATCGATATCGTGCAATTCCAAGCAAAAGATATCGAACGTCACCCGGCGGTTAAGGAAATTTTATCAATCTATAAGGAGTTAGACGACTAAAATAGAAAAAGAAATTTAACCAAAGAAAAACCGCGTAACCACCGACCTGCAAATCGAGTTACGCGGTTTTTTATTCTTCATTGTTATTTTTGGTATCGTCGTCGCTAAATGCACCGATAATTGCAAAAATTAACATAACTGGTAAAATAATAAACCAGAAATGGATTATTACGGCTCCTACGATTAGGAAAGCTATAGTAGCAAGAAGCCATTCGGGCATTTCTCCCGAAGAATGTGTTTCTTCGTAATACTCGTCCTCTTCGTAGTACGAATTGTTACGTGCGTTCCTTTGTTGATTTTTGAACTGCTTTTCTTGAATTCTAGCCTGCTTTGCTATATTTTTATTTCGTTCACAGTTCCAACAAGTTCCCCAGAGATTAACTGCTTGGACACCACAGAGACTACAAATTTCCATGTCGTTACTCCTTTGCTATTTGTTGTATAATAGCAAAATAGACGAGTACTGTCAACTACTGTAAACGAGCTAGCTTTACAAGAACAGCCGCGAGGTTAATCTCCGGATCAGCAATTAGTGTGTGATCCACGAGTCCTTGTTTAATAATCAACAACGCTTGATCTCTGGTTTCGTCATCTTTGCCAAAAAGATCTAAGTTATCGTACATCCACCGGTAGATGCCCTCCATTTCTTCAGGTCTTGCATTGCCGCATAGCAATTTACGTGCTGCTTGTATTTTACCCGCCTTAAACAAGTTGACCATTTCGAATTTGTAATCAGACACACCTGCATCGTCATTGCCCGGGGGAACTAATTTCCCATCAACGCTGTGCTGTTGTAGAAGATTGATGCACTTTCTTAGATCTGGATAAACGCCCTTGACATACATATCTAATAGATCTAAGTCGAAATTAATGTTCTCCTCCATTAAAATTGTAGCAGCACGAGCGGTAAATTCTACTTGATCGATGCTGGCAAAATGCATTTGTTGGCATCTACTATGCAATGCTGGTACAATTCTGCTTGGAGTATTGCAGGTTAAAATAAATCTACAAGTTGAAGAATATTCTTCAATGACACCTTTCAGCGAATCTTGAGCTTGGATACTCAATCGATCGGCTTCGTCGAGCAATACAGTCTTAAATGGTCCGAACGGAATCATGCTAATGAACGGAACAATCTTATTTCGAATAAAATCAATACCGGTTTCTCTACTAGCATTTACTTCTAAGATATCATAATTTTCGATTCCAATTTCATGAAGTAGCAGTTTAGCCAGTGTTGTTTTACCGATACCGGGGCTTCCGCTTAAAAGAAGATGAGGAATGGACTGTTCTTTAATCCATGCTTGAATCTGTTTCTTTTGATTACCATCACGAAATACGTATCCGTCCACTGTATTTGGTCGGTATTTTTCAGTCCATAGTTCAACTGCCACTTAATTTCCCTCGCTTAATGCTTCTTTTGCAATATTGGCACACGTATAGCCGTGTCCGTGGCCATTTCCGTGTCCGAATTTTTCGATTTTGTCTAAAGCCGCTTGATATTTTGCGACTTTTTCTCGTAGTTCTCTTATTTCGCCGACATAGCGTTCAACTTCGTGATTCATATATTATCCATAATAACCGTGTGATTTGTGTGTTCTCTCGGATGTAGTTCCGCAAAGTACGCATTTGTTCCAATATTCAGTGTATGCTTGATCTAAGTATGAACCACCGAAATAATACTGTTCTTGTGTAACCTCATCATGAGTACAAGTTTCAAGTAATTCTTTAATTGCATCATTATGCTTTTTTATCAGTTTACGTTTAGCAATAACGAATTCGTGGTTGTCGATCTCTGCTTGACTTTTATTAGAAAGTTTGCGGTGCTTTTCGATCTGCTTTTTGCGGTCTTCGAAGGTCATACTGTTTCTTTCTTTAACAGTTCTATTGTGCGATACTGTTCGACTAGCTTATCGTAATTGTCATAGTTTACCGCAGCAAGATCAGGATATTTTTCTTCAAGAGCACGATCGGTCATGTCCAATCTTAATCGTAACCATCTATCCTCATAAGAATGTGGATCTACAAATTCTTTAAAGGAAATGTAAGGCATAAGTTGCACTTTGTCATTACCTAAATTTAGCGATAAACGTTCGGTTGATTTAATCATTCTCCCGTCGCCTTCGCAACGCCCGCATGTAGTACGATATGTACTATACTCTCTCTTGTGATAGTCGGATAATTCTTCTTTTTCGAAGAATCCGTATCCTTTGCAGTGCTCACAAAGGACAACAGTATTGGATCTGCTCAAACTACCAGTGATGTATTGAGGAAGGTCCTTGATCTCAATGGGCATTTATTTTCCTTTGTTATACTCGGCTTCTACTACACGCTTGCGTAGATTACTGGATGAAAAACTGTGATCACGCCCATTGTAAATCAATTCGATTCCTCTGGACTCGCATTCTACCTTTCCGGTAAACTCTCTGTCTTTGTATTCAGTTCCGAGTATTCTAACGTCAAGCGGTAGTATCAGAAGCAAGTCAATTAAGTCTTGCTCTGTTTGGTAAACAACAACTTCGTCAACGTATCTTACAGCAGCCAATTGAATTTGGCGTTCCACGATACTTTGAACGGGAGAATTTTTGCTAGCTCTGTCAATGGTGGGATCTGTTTGTAATCCTGCGATCAAATAATCACAATGATTTTTAGCTTCGGCTAACATTGCAATATGACCTGCATGAAGCAGATCGAATGTGCTGAAGGTGATGCCTATTTTAAGGCCCTTGTCTTTTAATTCTTTAACTTTGTTGAAAATCATGCCTTATTATACACAAGGTATAATCAAGTGTCAACGGATTTTTGCTGATTTAAATGGGAATAATCTTTAGTTACAAATCGTAAGAATTTTGAATTATCAAGATATAATTTTTGTTCTTCCATAGGAAACGCCCACAGAGAACTTTCTTCTCCGTGAAATTCATTAAATGGGCAGACCCATCTGCCTTGCTTATTAGGATTTTCTTCATTAGGAATGTATATATGAAGAACCTTACATCTGGTACAAACGGACGGGCCTAATCCCATTATTCTTCTTCGAAATCTTTACCAATAATCGAAACTGATACTCTGTCAGGTACTACGATAATCTTAGTTGAAAGGAAATACAATTGAAATCCTTCTTTAATTTGATTCATATACGATTCTGCCCTTCTTCTTTAAGGTAATGATCAATATATGCTACAAGGAATGCCCGTTGCATAGACATGATAACATCAATTGCGCCTTCCTTACCGAAAGTTTCAATAAATCCCGGAAGGCTGCTCTTTTCAAGAACAAACGTTTCAAACACGCTTTCTGTCTGCGGTTGGCCTGCCATTACAGGTCGCCTTCTTTGCGGTTTTCAGAATAGTGAGCATCAAACTTTCCACCCGGATAACGAGCTTCTAGCTTGTTGACATTTTCAGCAATAACTTCGTTCGGATCAAGTCCAAGTGCATTACATGCATTGGTCCAATACCAAATGATATCTCCGAGTTCACGCTTCATGTGAAAAATGGTATCCTCGTTCAGCGGCTTGCCCTGAAAGAAAATCTTCTTTACAATTTCATTGAACTCTCCGCCTTCGCTGGCAAGTCCTATACCTGCTGTAAGTAGCAACGGAATGTTGACATTACTGGTATTGTGGAGTTTCCGGACATGTTCTACAAATTCTACTGGATCCTTGCTTGTCTCTGAACAGACTGCTAGTACAAACTCTGCATACTTGTTTAAATCTATGTTACTCAAAATTTCCTCGCTTCATTAACAAAATCTTCTGGACGGTGTTGAACATTTGGAGTTGTATCAATACCATTATTAATCATCACTGCGTTGTCTGGCTTCTCGTTTTGCCAGCCAATGATGCTTTCAGCTTCGACCATACGAACGTCGATTACCTCACCGGTACCTTCGTCGACATTGACTCCCCGGGTCCATCTTCCATGTTCGACTAAAACCCAATCACCGACTTGATAATCGTCGACATTTTTATGTCCTTTTGCGTGAACTTTGGCCCATCGTGGATATATTCCTCTAGAAGTACCATTATCGTCGCGGATAATGATGCCACTAGCAGTTTTTTGATCTCCGAAATACATATCCGTAACTAGTACGCGATCGAGTACCGGAGTAAGTTTACCTTTTCTAATAACCATTAATTACTTCTTTTGATTATAGTGATCGTTGACAATATCTTCACGCTTGCGAATAATTTGACCACCCGGTCCTAATTCATCTCCGCGAGCATTCATTCTAACGTTGCCTACTGCTGGCATAGTTTCATTACGAGCAGCCAATGATTCTAGATCAACTTGCTTGCCCTGCATTGTTCGATATACTTTACGTGCCATATTATTTTCCTATCTTAAAAATTCAGTGATATCTAATTTGTATTTTAGACTATCGATCCTGTGTACTCCTAACAAGTATAAACAATAACTTGCAACAGCACTTCCTCTGCCTACTCCCCATATGACGTTGTTTGATCGCATGGTGTCGACCAAGTATTTAAGGTATTTTAAGACCTCGATCATATTATGTTGATGAAAAAGTAACAATTCTTCACCTACTCTTACGAATTCTTCTTCAGTAGTGCATTGGTTTAGAATGTATTCCTCGATGGCTATATTTTTATATTCATCGGGCATAAACCATTGTTTCTGATTATGTTCATCGAATTCTTCTTGGGTTTGAAATTTTAGTTCAAACTTTTTAAGATTAGGAATGGAATCTGCGTTCGTAGTACGTGCAAGATTAAATTGGTCAATTAATGTTTGATTTTGGATGTTTACAGACGATAAATCGGCGATTTTTCCAGAATAAAGACCTTGAAAAATGTCGTTTTCGTCTAAAATGATTTCACCGAACTTGGAAGTATTCATATATGTATTATAGCAAAATTTAAAGGAAAAATCAACCTACATTTATGAGATCGTCTAAATCTTTGTTATGTTTTTGCATTAATTTCTTTGAAGCTTCTTGCTGACGACGAAGTGTTTCGTCACGGACCGCTTCGATTACTACTGCAATTTGCCTAGCAGCATCACCGTAGCCCATTCGAAGAGCAATATTGTACTTTTTATTGAGTTCACTCATTCGTGACTCAATTTCTGTGTCCTTTAATAAAGTAAGGTCTTCTAATAGTGGATTAAACATTATGGCCAATGCTGCCCTACAGTGTTGACTTTAGCCCAAATATCTGCATTATCTCCAACATAATTGTTGTAACAAAAATACACAGCACTGGTAGTTACGCAGCACATTCCTTTTACATCACCGACTGTTCCGGTTGATGCAGCTGGCGGGTTAGATCGAACAACAAATGTTCCTGTAGCAACATGATTGATTGCGTTAGTGATTGTTGTGTTGTACCATAATGAAACAATCGGTGAAACAATATCTGGAGTATAATTTGACAGTGAGTTAATTACTGTTGTAGTTACAGTTGAGGCAATAGTTGCCGCAAAATTGTCACCGATAACAGTAGCATCGTTGATCTGAGTTACTAGACCTCCGTACTGCGTTTGCAAATTAGTAATTTCGGTTGCAGCAGTATCAAATGCCTGCTGAATATTCATGGAATTATTGCGAAATCCTTGAGTGTCGTTGTCTACACCCGGCACAGGGAACGAAGTATCAATTAGGTTGCTATAGTTGGTAACGGTTGATGTCATGATATTATTTATTATCCTGTGTCATACGGTCAGTACTGATATGAACCGGTAATTGAAAAGTTTTGAGAGGAATTTGACAACGGCGTGGTTCCGTCATATTTCATTACTCGTAAATTTGTACCATTCCACAATGCATTAACCATATAGCTAGTTGATGTGTTTACTCCGGAAAACGCAGGAGTTCCTTGAGGAGCAATAGGAACAGATACTAAAATGCCACCGGTTGATGTAAATGCCGCTGCTGAAAATTGTAATCTAAAATGAACAGTGTTGCTGCTGAGTTTGTTATAAACAAACGTTGCATTAGTCACTGTAAAACCTGTTGCAGATTCACCTGAAATAGTAGGAACATATGTCAGCCAACCACTTGCAGTAGTCACCGCGGCTCCGTTTACATATAAATTAGATGCTATTGTAACAGTTCCGGAATTGCTAATTACCATTGCATCAGTTGAGCTATTGTTGATGTTAACTCTGACTGCATTAGACGAATACGTACCTATCACTAAATCACTTGACGCGGCAGCTAGATAAACATTATTTGATTGGCTGAATGATCCTACACCTGAGAAATTAGGTGAATTGATTCCAAATTCACCAAAGAAAGTTGACGGGGTAGCCTGATTATTGGATACATTAAAATTAGTCGAAGCTGTGCTGCTAGTACTATTATTTTGCAATACCATTTGATTGTAAGTAGTTGAGGTCGATGCATATGATGCAACAATATTAATGTCGCTGTAACCTAGTGTACCATATGAAAATGCACCAATGTTTGATGAAGAAACAATAGGATTAGCTGAAATTATTGTGCCACCTGCATATAGGTTATTACCTAATGACAATGAAGTTTGCCAAGTGGCGGTAGTTGTTCCCATAACTAGAACCGAGCCGGATGTTCCTGGCGCGATAAATGATGTTTTTCCGCTTGCCGTCTGGATTGGGATATCTCCCTGTAATCCTCCTGCGATATTTGTAGCAGTACTGCTTACTGAGATAGTTCCGTCGAGCGCGACACTGACACCATTGCCGATTTTAACTACGCCGGTTGCAGTAGTAGTTGCAATAGTTACTCCTACTGGATTTGCTTGCAACGCGGTGATTTCCGAGGCGGCAGTGTCTAATGCAATGTTGATATAGCTAAAATTATCTCTAAATCCTTGACTGGGATTATCTTTTCCTTGTACTGGAAAAGTTGCATCGATATTTGATGTATTAATATTGCTGGCCATTACGTATATCTACCTTTGTCTGATATTTATTGTCTTGCAGTTGGATAAAGTAACCAATTTGTTAATCCGGTTTCTTGTGTGGTTTCTATAATAACTCGATCGGTATCGAAATCTAGTTGTTTAAAATCAAATCCACTAGAGGCAATTCTTGATAGTACTTTAGCAGAATTACCCGGAATTACATAACATATCGGGACAATTTTAATAAACCCTAAAGGAACCCCGTTAGATTGTAATGTGGTCATGTATCGTGGTTGATAATCGTCGTCAATTGAGATAGTCATTCCTGGGCTAATTTGAATTGATTCTAATTGTATTTTCATGTTCTCTAATGATACCGCATACGACGGGCTATAGTTTCCGATCATCTGATCGTCGATCATTGATACATAGATTAATTCATATACTACATTATTGTTACTGTCTGTTGCTGCAATACTACCTATATCTCCAAAATAAAATCTTTTGCGATGAAATACTGACGTTAACGCCGATGCATAAGTGTCTAGTGATTCTATTTCTATCCCGGTTTCGATTAACATTTTAATATCGGGTTGAGTACCGAATTCTGGATCATTTGATCGATAAAGCAATGTAGGATCGAATATAGTTGGATCCGAAATAAAGGCATTGTACGCTGTTCTGTTATATACAGGCATAAACGGTTTAACATACATTCTTGTATATGCAGAACTAGGTTGTGCAGCAATTGTGATATAAAATTGCTGTGTTATAGAATCTAATCGGTAAACATCGTTTGCACTAACACTAAAATACCAATTTTTATCAATCGTTGTAGAATTTTGGTCTAAAGTCAAATCCCCCATATCGAAGGTAGTTTCTGAATTATATTGGATTTTACCCTGTATTGTGCCGTCGGAATTTAATGTTAGTCCTGCAGGCAATTCTCCAGCAGCTAACGAATACTCTAAATTAAAATTAGTATTGACATTTTTTGCTACAACCGCAAGTTCTGAAATTTGACCTGGTATCAGAGTTCCTAAAGACGAGGTGCTAACAAATTCAATGTAACTCTGTATATCACCATTGATAGTTAATAGGAATATTTGGCTAGATCTTACAGTATTACCTGTTTGATAATCAGTTTTGATTAGGCTTACAGTAAACCTATAAGTTTGACTGTATGCGGGTTGATACGGGATTGTTCCAGAAATCACGCCTGACGATGTAGACAGACTGAGTGAAGGAGGATGGATACTAGGAGTACCTGCGTAAAACCCTACTGAATCTGGCATATTACCTGTAATACTATTAGTTACTAATGGTCGATCTAAATTTACATATCCTGAAGTGTCACTGGTTTTGAACACATTTGTAATAGTATAAGTAGTTGAGTTATAACCGGGGATATATTCATTAAGTTGTATCTGCATTCCTACCACAGGAAATAACGATGCATCTTTGAAATATAATTGATTGTTTCCTGCTAGATTTTGCGTAGGATGTCCTAGAAAGTTATTTTGACTGTCAGAAATTAAACGTATATCAGGATTTACAGTAATCGACCAATCCCATATAACTGGTCCTACAAACGGATATGGATCATAATCATAAAGGTTTATTACTTGATTAGTTGCAGCTCTTACCGTTCCGAGATTAGCAACATTCGGTAATAGATTTCCTAGTTTACTTTGCCAAATTGGCGCCAGCAAATAACTGGAACTAGCATCAATTGTTGTGTTGTCTACGTCAATAAACGTATTATCTGATCTCATACTATTAGGATCAACTACTTCGATGCTGAATAATCGCTGTGCGCTTTCATAGCCGTCGGTTACGGTTACAATAAATTGGTATATTTTATTGATAGTTTCGGGTTTGACTAGTTGCACTACATTATCGATGATAACGCTATGGTCATATGGATACGCATCATACATTTCGTCGTCGTAACCACCTGATTGACTGACCAAATTATCTAATGTTAAATTGTCTTTAACATACCCGTAGATTCTTCCTTCCTCGGTTAATGTCAATCCTGGAGGTAATTGACCTTGGTTATCGGCTATGTAATATTTTAAACTATTTCCGGATGCGATGATGTCGGTCTGTGCTCTTAGAGTAATATCGATATATTCTAAATTAAATGTAAAAGCTTCACCGTTTTGTCCTACAGGAAGCGGTCCTTGGGTAGTTGCCCATACAGGAATACTAGGACCGATGACATCTAACTTAAAAGTTCGATCACTTATTCCGTCTGAGTTTTGTGCTCGTATAACAAATGTAGATGAAATTTCAGCGGGCACAGAGACCGGAGTTCCTATTAGTACACCAGATGCGGAGTTTAGGCTAATACCAGTTGGTAAATTTCCTGCAATTAAAGAATATGTAAGATTAGTTCCTGTTGCTATTAATGGAATCGAGGTAGTCACTCGTTCCGTTAATGTTCCTAAGAATCCTGATGGTGTTTCCCAAATAGGAGCAGTCATTTTATTTGTTGCCCTTCAACGTTTCGACTTCTGCTTTAAGTTCTTTAATTGCTTGAATTAGAAGTGGCACAATTCTGTCGTATTTAACAGCAAGATATCCGTCTTCTCTTTCGGCGACTGCTTCTGGCAATACTGCTTGAATTTCTTGAGCAATAACACCGACGTCATGCTTGCGAACAAAATAACCATCTTCGTCGCCTTGATCCTTGAGGAAATCTGCAGTCCAATCAAATGTCACACCGTTAATTTTATCAATTGAATTAAGAGCATTTGGAATTGGTTGTACATTTTCTTTTAGTCTAGCATCTGATGAATAGTATGCAGTGATGTTGCCTGTTGCACGAATTTCACCACCTGTTCCTGATGCAGCGGTGCCGACCCCTAATGAACTTACCTGAGTTGACGCATTAGGAACTGATGTTAGATAACTAGCAGCAGCTACACCACCTAGGTTTTGTGCATTTACTGCGGTACCGGCAACAATGTTCCATGTGCCTGTGGCATTTGTACCGCCAGTACTTGGCGCACCGATACTATTATATGAAATAGTAATAGCACCACTGCCGTTATATGTGCTACCACTTGCAGAACCTGCACCACTATTGTTTATAGTTAATGAATTAGTGACTGCATTTGCAGTTATTGTCGATGATGTTACCCAAGTAGCAGTTGTACCATTGCTTTGTAGTAATGTTCCTGCTGCACCGACAGGCAACATTGTAGTTGTACCAGCACCTGATTGGATGTGAAGCGACCCTGCTGCACCTCCTGCAACATTGGTAGAAGTACCAGCAGTTAATGTACTCGGAGCAACCCAAGTTGCGGTCGATCCGTTACTTTGTAGAACATATCCTGTAGAACCAATTGGCAACATTGTAGTTGTACCAGCTCCTGATTGGATGTGAAGCGAACCTGCTGCACCGCCGGCTACGTTGGTAGAAGTACCAGCAGTTAATGTACTCGGAGCAACCCACGTTGCGGTCGATCCGTTACTTTGTAGAACAGTAGCATTTGTTCCGATAGGCAACATGGTAGTTGTACCAGCGCCTGATTGAATTACTAACGAACCTGCTGCACCACCTGCAACATTGGTAGCAGTACCATACATTATGCCCTGTATATATAGGTTACCGCCTGCAGTAATATTTCCTGATGCTAGCAATGATCCATTAGTTACACCGCTGGTGCTTGCTGGATTGTATGATATAACATCACCGACAAAAATACTACCATCTAATTGGACAGATAGCTGGCCAGGAGTGGAACTAAATGTGAATAATTGACTACCGACGCCGCCATTATATACAATACCAGTTACTGCGTCTATGTTAGAATTTGCGGGAGTCGAGCCATTCCATGCACTATTGCCGAAAAAGAAAGCCCCAGTGCCGGTGTTATATACTGTAGATGGTGTGAAATTCCCTCCTACATACATCGATCCTTGTACACCTACACCACCTGCAACGGTTAAGGCACCAGTAGTAGTTGAAGTTGACGCAGTCTGACTTGCTAGTGATAAAGATGTTTGCCATGTAGCAGTCGTGGTACCCATAACTAGGACAGAACCATTTGTACCTGCTGTGACAAATGATGTCACTCCTGCTGCACTTTGAATTAGCAGATCGCCTTGGACTCCGCCTGCGACATTAGTTGCAGTAGCGGCGT
>Ga0007806_1000035_pt1 | contig 42167 bp, 41 predicted proteins | sample CryBogCBE18Aug09_FD_71192 | JGI IMG/M metagenome (GOLD analysis project Ga0007806, IMG submission 71192) | Freshwater microbial communities from Crystal Bog, Wisconsin, USA - CBE18Aug09 | ecosystem: Environmental > Aquatic > Freshwater > Lake | place: Crystal Bog, Wisconsin, USA | collected...
TAATTATCGATCTAACATTAACATGCTTGCGCGACAAACTGGTAAAACTACTACCGCAGCTGGTTATTTGTTATGGTACGCAATGTTTGTACCGGATAGTACAATCTTAATTGCTGCACACAAATACACCGGTGCAAGAGAAATTATGAGTAGAATACGATATGCATACGAATTATGCCCAGATCATATTCGTGCAGGTGTAACTAGTTATAATAAGGAAAGTATCGAATTCGATAATGGTAGTCGCATTATGGCACAGACTACAACCGAAACAACCGGTCGTGGTATGTCTCTGTCCTTGTTATATTGTGACGAATTTGCATTCGTTCCGCCAAACATTGCTGTTGAATTTTGGACTTCAATTTCACCTACTCTTGCTACAGGTGGTAAAGCAATTATTACGTCAACGCCAAACAGTGACGAGGACCAATTTGCGCAAATTTGGAAAGAAGCAAATAAAACTGAAGACGAATTTGGAAATACTCAAGAGTTAGGTAGAAACGGTTTCCATTCTTATATGGCGCTGTGGAACGAACATCCCGATCGTGACGAAAAATGGAAAAATGAAGAAATAGCCAAAATCGGTGAAGAAAGATTCCGACGTGAACATAATTGCGAATTCTTAGTATTTGACGAAACTCTTGTTAATTCTATCTGTCTTGCAGGTTTAGAAGGTAAAGAACCTATAATGAATATGGGGCAAGTTCGCTGGTATAAAAAAATTAATCCAGATGCTACATATATTCTTAGCCTAGATCCTAGCCTCGGAACAGGTGGAGATTTCGCAGGAATTCAGGTATTAGAATTGCCAACATTCGAACAAGTAGCAGAATGGCATCATAACACTACGCCAGTACAGTCACAGGTCCGCATCCTTCGAGATATTGCCAAATATATCGACGATCAGTGTTCGCTAGGTGGGAGAGCATCTAGCATTTATTATTCCGTAGAAAATAATACGCTAGGAGAAGCTGCGCTAGTTGCAATTAATGAATTAGGTGAAGAAACTTATCCCGGATTATTCTTAAGCGAACCTATTAAAAAGGGACATGTTCGTAGATTTCGTAAAGGATTCAATACTACACACAAAGCTAAAATTTCAATTTGTGCAAAACTCAAACACCTAATCGAAAATAATACTCTTAAGTTATATTCAAAGCCTTTGATCACGCAATTAAAAGCATATGTAGCCAAAGGATTGAGCTTCGAAGCCAAGGTCGGCGAACATGATGACCTTGTTGCATCATTACTTTTAAATTTACGAATGGTGATGTTATTACAAGATTGGGATCCGAGCGTTTACGAAAAGATGCATGAATATACCACTGAAGATTACGATCTTCCAATGCCTGTGTTTATAGGATAAATATTTGAATGAAACCGATTGAAATCATAGCCAACGACCTATTTGAAAAAGTTAGAAGTCGTTTCTCTAATCTACAAATGGGAGACGAAAATGGTACAGTTACCACTAATTCTAAAGATGCAAGATTCTTTGATTTTGATTTTGTCGTCGAAGGAAATAATCTCGGACGGGTTAGTATATCAATCAATGATATGGGTAATTTAAAAATCTTCTACGGACAGGGAATTACAGAAGGTACCGATTCGATTGTTCAAGGTATGTGGTATGACTTTCTTAGAGAAATGAGATTCTTTGCTAAACGCAGGCTTCTGCGTTTTGATACTCGAGATATCGCTAAAGGTAATTTAGATAAAAACGATTTTCGATTTCTTTCTCAACAAAAATCAAGCGAAGTAACAGAGTCTTCGATGTTTGGAAGCTCAAAAACTTCTTATAGGAAATTAGAAGACACCAGTCTTATCATACGTCATACAGAAGCAATCGACCCAGAAAAGACCGGTGCCCGCAGTCGAAAAATTAAAAATCTGTTTATTCAAAATAAAGACGGGGAAAGATTTAAATTTCCATTTAAGTATCTCCCTGGTGCCCGCGCAATGCAGCGTCACGTTGCTAACGGAGGATATCCGCATGATGATGCAGGTAAAAAGATTATTAAAACCTGTGAAGAAATACTTAAATTAAGTGATTTTGGAAAAAAGGTAAAATATTCTTCACTCAACGATTCTGCATATAATATTGTAGAAAAGGCAGGGCAAAAATTAGGCCAGCTCAGACACCACATGGAAAGTATGAGCAAGCAAAAATATTATGAATCCTGGATGGAATCTCAACAAAATGATAACGGATCTTTAATTGAATTAGACGAAGTTACGTTAGAAACTTATAAAAATACATTTACTGTTCAGAAATTTGACGAAACTTTGTCAGACGTATTTCCTATCCTACATGCCATTATGCAGGAAACTAATGAGCTTGATTTAGAAAACTACGTAGGTGAAGTACACGAAGAGATAACCGGAGAAGACGAAATGCCAATTGATGAATTTACCAATTTCGACGAATGGACTAATAGTCTTACTAACGAAGGTTACTCAGATGATGAACTAGAAAGTCTACAAGATTTAGTGACTCAACCGTTACCAGTCGGCGCAAACGGCGAAGCTGTTCAAGCACTTGCAGGAATTGGAATTACTGATCCTAGCTTAGTAAATGCATTGCAGGCTATTGCTAAAATGCCAAATGGTGCAGATGCAGACGCTAGAGAAACTATTAAATCATATCTCGGTGCAGATGCTGACAAGTTAGATTGGGGTGATTTAGACGCTGCTCCTGTTGCGCCGGAACCTGCTCCTGCTCCTGAACCTTCAGACATGGCAGAACCTGCTCCTGACATGGTAGAACCTGTTGCCGAACCTTCAGACATGGCAGAACCTGCCCCTGCAGGTCCAGAAGAGCCTGCCCCTGCACCAACTGAAGAAGATTCAGATGAGGATTTTGTTGCATCATTACGTAATAAAATGAAGCGTCATAAGAATGATAATATTGATCCAGATTCAAAAGATCGGCTAATTGAACCGGACTCTTCTCCTAAGAATAGTAAAATGAAGGAAGTTGCCGACATTGTTAGCGGATTCTATAATAGAGAAGACGGTACTTGGACTAAGGGAGAACATGGGGTAGTAACTCATGTTAAGCGTTGCTTTAGTAATGACAGCGGAAAGGGCGGCGAAAAAGAAGCTGCACTTGCTGCTAAATTAATCCAACACCTAAATCAAAAAAACGAAGCCCAACAAACATTCGAAGATATTCGCAAACTTGCCGGACTGTCGATGTCCGAAGCTAAAAAGCCAAGCGCAGGGCTTTCTAAAAAAGAAAAGTCTGCCACAGTTAAGAAAGCAAAGGCAGGCGGCGATATTGGTAAGAAAGGTAAGAGCTTCGATACTGTAGCTAAAGCTGCTGGCGGCGGCGAAAAAGGCAAGAAAATTGCTGCTGCTGCAATGTGGAAAAATATCAAAAGATAACTTATTTTTCATTGACTTGATAAATAAAAGAGCATATAATTCGTATATGCAAAAACGTTCTTTACTGTGTAGTAGCACAGAAAGATACAGGCATACATAGGCATAAAAAAGGAAAATAATCATGGCCTCATTAGCAGAAATCCGCGCGAAGCTTCAGGCTTCTAGCAACCAAAATAACAACAACTCGGGCGGCGGCGACAACGCAATCTTCCCACACTGGAACGCAGCTGAAGGTACTACTTCAATGGTGCGTTTTCTTCCAGACGCAGATCCAAACAACACATTTTTCTGGGTAGAACGTGCAATGATCAAGTTGCCGTTTGCAGGTGTTAAGGGTGAAGCAAATTCCAAACCAGTTACTGTACAAGTTCCTTGCATGGAAATGTGGGGTGAAACTTGCCCAATTCTTACAGAGGTTCGTCCTTGGTTTAAGGATAAGAGTCTTGAAGACCTGGGGCGTAAGTATTGGAAGAAGCGTTCATATCTCTTCCAGGGTCTTGTTGTTAATTCTGATCTTAAGGAAGACAAGGTTCCAGAGAACCCAATTCGTCGATTCATTATCGGATCGCAGATTTTTAACATTGTTAAGAATGCTCTTATGGACAGCGAAATTGAAGAACTACCGACTGATTACGTCCGTGGTTTAGATTTTAAGATCGCTAAGACCACTAAGGGTGGATATGCAGACTATTCCACTTCAACTTGGGCACGTCGTGAACGCGCTCTTAACGACGAAGAAAAGGCTGCAATTGAACAGTATGGTCTGTTCAATCTTCAGGACTTCCTGCCTAAGAAGCCAGGCGAAGTCGAACTCAAGGTCATGAAGGAAATGTTCGAAGCGTCAGTAGACGGTGAAGCATTTGACATGGACCGTTGGGGTCAGTACTTTAAGCCAGCAGGTATGGGCGGTAGCGGTTCGCAGACTGGTGAAAACACATCAACACCTGCTTCAACTCCTGCACAAACTCGTGCTACATCACAGGCTGCTTCTGTAGATGCAGACGACGACGTACCGTTTGAAGCAGATAATAAAGTAGAAACATCTTCTGGTAGCGATGCTAGCGCACGAGCCCAGGATATTTTGGCGATGATTCGCAACCGTCAGCAATCAAATTAAGTTAGGGAGATAACATATGTCTAAGGCATTTGATATCTCTAAGTTCCGCAAATCCATTACCAAGTCCATTGACGGACTTGGTATTGGGTTTAACGATCCTACAGATTGGATTTCTACTGGTAACTACGCACTCAACTATCTTATCTCCGGAGATTTCTTTAAGGGAATTCCGATGGGTAAGGTTACAGTGTTTGCTGGAGAATCTGGTGCAGGTAAATCATATATCTGTTCAGGTAACATCATTAAACATGCACAATCACAAGGCATTTACGTTGTTCTTATCGACAGCGAAAATGCACTCGACGAAGCATGGTTGCAGGCGTTAGATGTAGATACTTCTGAAGATAAACTTCTTAAGTTAAACATGGCAATGATCGACGACGTTGCAAAGACCATTTCGGAGTTCATGAAAGAATATAAGACCATGGAACCCGAGACTCGTCCGAAGGTTCTCTTTGTTGTAGATTCTCTCGGAATGTTGTTAACACCGACTGACGTTAATCAGTTCGAAGCAGGTGAGATGAAGGGCGATATGGGTCGAAAGCCTAAAGCACTCACTGCACTTGTTCGTAACTGCGTAAACATGTTTGGTAGTTATAACGTAGGTCTTGTTGCTACTAATCACACGTATGCTTCGCAAGATATGTTTGATCCGGACGACAAGATCTCAGGCGGTCAAGGCTTCATTTATGCGTCATCGATTGTTGTTGCAATGAAGAAGCTTAAACTAAAAGAAGACGAAAACGGTAATAAGATCAGCGATGTTGTTGGAATTCGATCAGCTTGCAAGATCATGAAAACTCGTTATGCAAAGCCATTTGAATCAGTACAAGTACAGATTCCATATTCCACAGGCATGAAGCCAACCTCAGGGTTAGTTGATATGTTCGAGAAGATGGGTGTACTATCTAAAGTAGGTAATAAGCTAGCTTACACAGACAAGGAAACTGGTGAAATTATCGCCGAATTCCGAAAAAACTGGAGTGAGGATAAACTCAGACTAATTATGGAACAATGGGATGAAAAACTAGTTTCTCCCATTGACGATACTTTAGAGAAAGCTGAAACAGAATAATGGAAGAACAAGATATTATGAATATTTGGGATATCTTTTTAGAGTTTATCCCAGAAAAAAATCGAGATGCAGCAGCCGCACGGTATGTTACATATTTGGTTAATCATGATACAGACTTAGACGAATTAGAATCGATTCTCGGAAATGATGATCATCTAGACAATGCAATCGAAGAAGTTCTCGAAGAGCATGATAATGATCACGACGAAGATGACGATGACGACGATAAGGATTGGTAATGAATTGGTACTCAAAAGTCAGTAAAGACATAAGTCATTTACCAGATTGCATTGAGTACTACTACGACGAATTAGCTGATGCAAAAAAGGAAACTAAAGTTTATGGCAACCTTGAAAAAGCATCAGCTAGTTTGCCTGGTATTGTAGAACATCGATTTAATCAACTTCAAGAAATCGAAGCGGTATTAGAATACCTCAACATCGAATTACGTCGAACACGCAGCAAAGCATTTAAGAAATATTTAGAAAACTATCAACGTGCATTGAGCAGTAGAGACTGTGAAAAGTATGTCGACGGTGAAGCAGACGTAGTCGATCTTGAAAAAATTGTCAACGAATTTGCATTATTACGTAACCAGTGGTTAGGTATTATTAAAGCCTTAGATATCAAAGGGTATCAAATTAATAATATCATTCGTCTTAGGGTAAGCGGAATGGAAGATGTATCAGTTTAGTTATGTATAATAAATAGATTAGATAAAGGACACTATTATGAATATCTATTATGTATATAAACTATTAGACCCAGATAGCTTAGAACCATTTTATGTAGGAAAAGGCAAAGGACAACGAGCCTGCTCTCATTTTAAAATTAAAAAGAACTCAGATAATCCTAGAAAAGATGCGGTAATCTTAGATATTTTTTCAAGAAATAAATTGCCTTTAATAGAATATGCTTATCAAAATTTATCAGAAATAGATGCATATGAAAAAGAAGAGCTTCTTATCGCAGAATATGGTAGAGAGGGATTCGATATTAATGGAATTTTAACTAATATTACTATCAATTCTAGGCCTCCGAGTCAGCTCGGAAAAAAACGAATATTTACTGAATCCCATAAAAAGAATCTTTCAATCGCTCTAAAAGGCAAATCAAAAACTGTACCCGGTTGGAATAAAGGTCTTACAAAAGAAACTGACGTAAGATTGAAAAAATCTGCAGAAACTAGAAAACAAACTGGCAATAATCATCAAATAGGCCAGAAATATGATCAAGCAAGAATTGATAAAATAAGATCTAAATTAAAAGGTAGAAATATTCCAGAAAGCCAAAGACAAAAAATGTCTTTGGCAAAAAAAGGAAAAACTTGGGAAGAAATTTTTGGTAATGACGGTGCAACAATTCGCAGGGAATCTGTAATCAGGGGCGAAAAACATCACAATGCTAAAACGATACACACACCCGATGGCATTTTTCAAACTATAACGTCAGCAGCTGAATTTTATAAATTATCCGATTATTCTATTCGTAAAAGATGTATGAATACAAAAGAAAAATGGAAGAATTGGTATTATGTTCACATTTAACAATTGATTTTTTAATACATCTGTTGTATAATACACGATACAACACCGAGTTTGCAGGAAGGCAATCATGTATATTGAAGATCTAATCAAGTTAGTAACGAATAATTTTGGTCACCTTATTTCCTATAGAGACATGGAAATAATGCAGAGCATTTGTGATCAACTTTATCTAAATGATAGCGTTACTGAAAAGCAAGGATCTTTAATCCTTCGCATATTGAATACTCATAAAGATTCTCTGCGATCGGTAATTCACGATATTTCTGAAATTCTAGAAGCTGCTAACTGGCAAAAGCCATTTCGGACTTTGAATAATATTAGAAAAATTTCTATCGAAAAAAGAAAATCTCCGAACACAGGTATCGAAGGATCTAGTATAGTTGTTAGATTTCCGTTTGATAAAGAGTTAGTAGAACATTTCCGTTCTTTAAATTCGTCGGTTCATCAATTGCATCGAGGTGCGTTTGATCAGAATGACAAGGTTTGGGTATTCAGTTTAACTGAGCACAACATTCTTAAGATCGGAGATTCTGTTCTATCTAGGGATTTTCAGTCATCGGAAGAGTTTCTAGAATATTATAACGAATGCAATAGCATTAGATCGAATATTGAAAAAAATATTCCATTATTAGTACATCGCGACGGACAATATTCTATCGACAATGCTCATGCGTTGATCCTCCAACCAAATACTGATAACCTAGTCGAAGCACTATTCCATGCAAGATCTTATGGTATCACTACTTGGTGTGACGACATTGAAGACAAAATTAATAAAGAAGTAAACGCTGTTACTAAGACAGTATTGCTATCTACTAAGAAAAACAGACCGTGGTTTAACAGCGATGTCGTAGATATCAACGAATTTGAAAATTTGTTAATGCATAACAAACCAATTCTTATCATTGTCCCTGGGGGTAGCGAATTAGAACTCACAAAAAAGTGGGTTAAGTTTGCCCAAAGGTTGGGCATTGATAATACAGAGATTAGTGTTATGTTTAGATTGCCAAATGATCAAAATGCATTTAATCAATATGTTAAAGATCACCGACTTAACACTGCACCTGATCACAATACAAGAATAGTGTTTGTAAGCACTAAAATTACCAAGCCGTTAATCAAGGCAGGTATTAAATTTAACACTATAATTAATCTAGGATATTACCAGTATATGCATTTTTCAATGAACGCAGTGGTTGAAAATTCCTGTAATCTAGTGTATTATAGCATAACACAACCGGTAGTATTAAACAAATGGCAACAGCAAGAATTATTATAAAAGACGAAATTAACGTCAAAATAGAAGGACTAGACTTAGATACTAGAAAAGAACTAGTAAAGAAGTTTAAGTATTTTCAACAGAGTGCAAGATATCAGCCAGCTTATCGGTTAGGAAGATGGGACGGGTGTGTTAGTTTCTTTGGTCTCGGCGGAACTACTTATATTAGTACACTAGATCGAGTACTTCCATTATTAGAACAATGGGGATACTATATCGAAGTCGAAGACCAAAGAACTAACGAACCCTTAGAGTTTGATAAAATTACAGAAGAGTTCTGGGGCGATCAAACTTGGCCCACTGGACATCGATTCGAAGGCGAGCCTATTAGATTGCGTGAAGATCAAGTTCGCGCAATCAATACATTTTTAGAAAATCCACAATCTCTCCAGGCACTTGCTACAGGTTTTGGAAAAACCATCGTAACTGCCACAATGAGCAAAATTTGCGAAAAATACGGAAGAACAATTACAATTGTTCCAAACAAAAGTCTAGTTGAGCAAACTGAAGAAGACTTTGTTAATGTAGGATTAGATGTAGGCGTATACTACGGTGATCGCAAAGATTTAGATAAAACTCATACTATATGCACTTGGCAGAGTCTTAACATATTAGACAAGAAGAGTAAGAATCACGAACATGATATTATTTCTCTTGCTGAGTTTCTAGAAAATGTCAATACCGTTATTGTTGACGAAGTCCACCAAGCCAAAGCAGAAGTATTAAAAAATCTTCTTACTCAGAATTTACGAAATGCTCCGATTAGATGGGGGCTCACAGGAACTATTCCCAAAGATGAGCTAGAATTCGAAAGCATCAAGTGCAGCCTAGGAGATGTTGTAGGTCAAGTTAACGCACATGAGCTACAAGAAAAAGGAATTCTTAGCAATTGTCATGTAAACATTATTCAAACACAGGAATTTAGAGAGTTTTCTTCATATCCTGAAGAATTAAAATACTTAGTTACAGACAAAGAAAGAATAGAATGGCTATCGAAGTTTATTAAGGAAGTATCTGTTTCGGGAAATACATTGGTATTAGTTGACCGAATCGAATGTGGCAAAAAGCTTCAACTCGAATTGAGTAATCTATTTTCTATTCTAAAAGAAGATCCAGATGTTAAGTTTATATCCGGCGCAGTTAAATCAAAAGATCGAAAAGAAGCATACGCAGAAGTTGCATCATCTGATAATAAAATCACGATTGCAACGTACGGTGTAGCTGCGGTAGGAATCAATATTCCTAGAATTTTTAATCTTGTGTTAGTTGAACCAGGAAAATCGTTTGTAAGAGTTATCCAAAGTATCGGCCGAGGCCTGCGTAAAGCTAATGATAAAGATCATGTCGAGATCTACGATTTTACTGCGAATACGAAATATGCTAAGAAGCATCTAACAGAAAGAAAACGGTATTATAAAGAAGCAAAATACCAATTTACAATCGAGAAAGTTAAAATATAGTACCTTAGCTAGATAATTTAGAATACTTTTCTTTTCGAGATTCTGATAGTTTTTTTCGGGTTTCTTGACTCATAGGCTTTTTGGAATAATATGATGCTTTTCTGTATAAGTACCAGGAGATAATGTTCTTGACTTAGCTCGTTCGATTATGCTATTATATACACTAGAATATTTATTTTGCAGAAACACTTAATAATCTCCGTACAATGGATGGTTGCAATTTATATATTATTTATGGAGAATTAACATTCAAATCCTTACATTAGAAAACAAAACGTTTTTCCTAAATGATTTACCAGATATTGTAGATGACGATCTTAGATTTGCGGTGCTCGACAATAGCGATAATCAAAATCCAGATTATTTCTTTTTGCCGCTGATATTTTTAGAATCATTTACAGGCCCGGCAGTGGTACTAAGAATAGGCAAACATGAAATCACTATGCCTCTAGATTGGTGTACTATTGTAGGCGACCCGGCAGGTCCGGAATTAGAAGTGTTACCATTGACTAGTTTAAACGATCGCGGATTTAAGACTTTTACATTTAATCCGTTAAGCTCATTTAGACCAGAATTCTATGACATTGATATCATTAATGTCTATCAAGATGTTAAATGGTATTTTCCTAAAATGAAACCAGGACAACTTTTATGTGCCCCATTGCACGGCGGAGAAAATCCAATCTGTGCATATTTTGTTAAAGAAGTTAGTCGCCAGTGTGAGCTGGTACACTATACCCGTTGCTGGTAAAAGAAAGGTAAACTAATGCTTACTAAAGAAAAACTCAATCATCATATTAATCACCTACAAGAAAAGCATGCCGTGTTAGATCGACAGATTGATTTAATGGAATCAAACGGGCATTTCGAAGATACAGATATTACACATCTTAAGAAAAAGCGTCTTGCAATCAATGACGAAATCAATTTGGTCAAATCACAGATTGTAAATCTAACATAAAATTAGTATAATAGGAACTGAATATGGCATTAGATATCAAACGAGAATTAGCGGGGGTCGATCTTAGGAATTATAATTTCTATGATAAACTCACCGACGAAGAGAAGAAATCATTCAGTCCCTATATTTTAATGCGATATGTCAGTAATGTAGAGGGCGATCAAGAGTTGCAGGAATGGTTCCTAGAGATGACTAATGAGCTAGTTAATAAAGATCATTGGATATTAAGCAAGAATCATAAAGCACTATTGTGGAAACTTTTTGCAAGTTGCGGCGGCGGAATTAAAGTATATCATCCGTATCTTAAAGCTGGAACTAAGGAAAAAGCAGTTAAGATTGAAAAGCTGTTGGCAGAAATTTATCCAGCAATGAAACTCGAAGATATCAAGTTAATGGCCAGTATGATGACCAAAACTGATAAAAATGAATTATTTGACAAAATGGGCTTTGATAAAAAGCAGCGCAAGGAATATGAATAATGAAGGATAAACTAGGATTTGCATTCAACTTAGGATGTAAAGTTGCTCGCGCAATATCAGTTGGTCGTAGTAGCACAGACCTCGCAATCTGTACTGTGACAAGAATCGAAGATGGAAAAATTTATCTCGATGATAGTAAAGTTCATATTAGATTCCCCGAACGGTTGTTAATTATTGAACAAGACCCGTTATATCGCATGGTTAAAAACTATGAGAATTCTAAACCGTGATCAATTTAGAGGCACAACCATTTAACTGTGTGCATTGCGGCAAGAGTTTTATGAAAGAGCGCACACTCATATCCCACCTCTGTGAGCAGAAGCGTCGTGCTCTTCAAAAAGATGAGAAGCGTGTCCAGGCTGGTTATATGGCATTCAATAGATTTTTCCAACTTACACAAAATGCAAAGAAGAAAAAAAGTTATGAAGAATTTTGCAAAACTAGCTATTATAATGCTTTCGTCAAGTTTGGTAGCTTTGTCAATAATGTTAATCCTCTTTATCCCGATAAGTTTATTGATTATGTTATTAAAAGCGGAGTAAAGTTAGATCATTGGTGCAGAGACGAACTTTATGAAAAATATCTTTATGATATGCTTAAAGTAGAACCTGTAGAAGCTGCGGTACAGCGTACTATTGCTACAATGATCGAATGGGGAGAAGTTAACTCTGCAAATTATACACATTATTTTAACTATGTTAATTTAAATCGTGCAGTACATGATATCAAAAATGGAAAAATCAGTTGTTGGGTAATGTTAAATTGCCGCAGTGGCAAGGAAATGTTGAGTAAGTTTAGTGACGATCAACTAGATATGATAGCTCCAGCATTAGACATGCCGCATTGGGTAAAGCGTTTTAGAGAAACGCCAGCAGATGTTGCGTTAGTTAAAGAAATATGCAAAGAGACCGGAATAGCATGACTACACTTAATAAAGCCAGAGAATTTTTATCTAGATGGCGAATGACCATTGTCGATTCTAACCGCAGGACACCTTCCTATCCGAAACATATCACTTATTATCGATATGATGATATCAACAATATGCCAACTCACTACGAAACTGAAATTCTACATACTATTCAAATTCCCGAAAGTGCATTAGAAGCATTGGTAGACTTCTATGAACGGGTAGAAGAGAGTATGAAATACACAGGTAGTATGGATGTTTTCAATCATTATATTGAACGGCAAAACGCAGATAAAGCGATAAGAGAGAAATATCCTACAGTGCAAAAAGCCTACGATCAATATATGATGCTGCATAAGCTCGCAAAATCAGGCGAAAATAATGCCAGACGTTGATTTAGATTTTGCTAACAGAGACGAAGTGCTATCAATTATACCACATATTCCGGCAATGATTAACGGTAACAAGAAGCATAATACAGGTGTATATTGTCATGAAATTCCAGTTAATCCTCTCACAGGTTTATCTGCAATCGAGTATAATGAAGCAGAAGAGCGTGGATATTTTAAGATCGACTTTCTAAATGTCAATGTATATAAAGATATTCAAAACGAAGCACACTTACAAAAACTAATGGAGCAAGAACCATTATGGGATTTGTTAAAACAGGATGATTTCGTAAATCTACTATTTCACCTAAACGGACACGGAGATATTTTGAAAAAGACTTGCCCTACCTCTGTAGAACAATTAGCTGCTGTGCTAGCGATGATTCGTCCGGCTAAGAGGCATTTGATTGGAAAAGATTGGTCGACAATTATGAGTGAGGTTTGGACAAAACCCGTCGACGGAAGCTATTACTTCAAGCGATCTCATGCAATCAGCTACGCAATGGTAGTAGTAGTTCACATGAACTTACTCTGTCAGAAATTTAGCGAATCTTCTTGTTAGGGTTACGAACGAGTTGAATAGATTTTCTTTTAATTCGTTTCTCAGCTATTTCGCTTAGATTAACTGTAGGTCCGAATATGATGTTTACATCTTTACTATTAAATGTCTTAATGATAGGACGGTATGGGGTCATATCTAGCTTTAAAAATATATTAATAGGAATCTTACGATTCGACTCCCACCACCATACTTCGCCTAATTCTAAGAATCGTTGCTTATCATCATCTGATTTAAGCAATGAATAATCATAGATGCTAGTTACTTGCATATCATTGTTAATAATGATGCCGACATATTCTTCATCGCCACACTGAATGCAGGTAATAAAGGGGAAATTCTGTTGGAATTCTTCTGTTTTGTTATGTTTCATTTTTCAATAAATATAATGCTATGAACAAGTTACCAGTCTATTTATATTCAAATCAATTCGACGTAATATTGGATCTGGACCAAAACAGGGGAATCAATCAGATTATGTACCAGAGAAAGCTAAAAATCCAAAAAGGATTTAAGGATTATATTCAAATCCAATTTAAAAACTCCGATCAAAAACCTGTATCATTATCGACCTCTAGTAATTATTGGTTCGATTTAATCGATTCCTATGGCAGACAACTTGTTCTTACTAAACCGTTAACTATTATAGATGACACTGTAACTTTCGCTGTTTCTCAAGCGCAAACCTCGACTAACACATTGCTTAATTTTGCCGATACTAGTAAAATTACTGTTGGTCAATCTGCATCTGGCTTCGGCATTCCTATTAATTCTACAGTAGTTGGCGTAACAACCAACACTGTAACTTTGAGTAAACCGACAAATTATCTCATAACTACTGCAACTTCAGTAACATTTAATACCCTTGCACTAAGAGGCGTAGCAAAATTAGAATTAGATCCACAAGATACTATTAATTTAACTGCTGCTAGTTATAAAATTGTAGTCAAACAAGCAAATAATGACGGCACTTTTACTCCTGCTTATGCAAATACCTACTACGGAATTGCAGGAGATATTGAAATTCAAGAAGACGGCTATCCGATCGGATTCCCAGTACAAACTGTTAATCGAGCTCAACTCGAAGCAGGCAAAGAATACGACTATGATATTAACAATTTGGGTTATATTTTCTTCACAGGCTGGTTGCGCCCATATCCGAGTGCAATGACTACTAGCTCAACTCAATGTGTTTCAATTAATTTGAATAACTTTGCCGGTACGATTACTGTACAAGGGACGCTAGATAACAATCCGAGTCCGGCAGGCCAAGCCAATGCCGAGGCATTTACTATTACTAATTACGTATCAGCAACTCCTACACAAGCAACAATTCAGCTTTCATGGAACACTGTAGTAACCGCAGTTCGATTCTCAGTAAAACCATTTAACGATGCGTTCGGTGTTAACTATTATCCAACTGGAAATCCTATTGGTTCAGAAATGAACAAATTTCCAAATGGATTTATTGACATGTTCTCATATTTCAGCTAAAATAGTAGAATGAACCTAATAGTGGCTACTTTACAGGCCGTCTTGCCGAGTGATCGTAAGATGACACCTACTGGCTGGGAAAGCTTCGATGCCCCCTGCTGTATCCATCGTGGCGAAACTCGTGATACTAAAAAACGCGGTGGTGTTATCTTCAAAGGCGACGGATTTACATTTCATTGTTTTAATTGCAACTTTAAAGCAGGCTGGACTCCTGGTCACGTATTAACTAATAACACACGTAGTTTAATGTTATGGTTAGGAGTTCCTGATAGTGAGGTACAGAAACTTTCTTTGGAGGTAATTCGGGTCAAAAACGACCTCAAACCAGCAGAAAAGACCCTAGATTTTGTCCTAAAACCTAAGGATTTGCCTCAAAATAGCAAGACTTTTGCCGAATGGGTACACGAGGGCTGCGAAGATGAAAATTTACTTGCTACAATCGCCTATGTTTTAGATAGAGGAATGCAACTCGATTGGTATAAGTGGATGTGGACTGATGCACCTGGATATCAAGATCGGTTAATCATACCGTATTATCATGAAAAGAAAATAGTAGGTTGGACTGCTCGTAAAATAACTGAGGGTAAACCTAAATACCTAACGTCAGCACAGCCTAGTTATGTGTTCAATTTAGATGAACAAAATTATAACCGACGTTATGTAATTGTTGTCGAAGGACCGATCGATGCAATCACAGTAGACGGCGTTGCTGTTATGAGCAATGAAATTAATGAGACTCAGCTAATGAGGATAAATTCGTTAGGCAAAGAAGTGATCCTTGTTCCAGATCGAGATTTACCCGGATCTAAGATGTTGAACACAGCAATAGCTCAAGGATGGTCTGCGAGTTTGCCCGATTGGGGAGATGACGTTAAGGACGTTGCGGATGCTGTGCGTAAATTTGGCAGAGTATATACGCTTTTCACTATATTAAAATATCGAGAACATGGTGAAATAAAACTGACTATGATGAGGAAAAGAATAGAAAAATATGCAGAAGAACAACAACGCAACACCTAATTATAGTTATGAAATACAAAAATTGTATCTAGAAATGTTTATGAGCGATGCTATTACATTTATTCGCTGTGCTAACATTTTTGATCCAGAAAATTTTGATAGAAAACTCCAAGAAACTGCAGGGTTTATTAAGACATATGTCGACCAATACAAGGTTATGCCAGAAGCACAGATTGTTAATGCAAGCTGCGGAATGGAATTAAACCCTGCAGCACTTCCTGCAGAAAATTATGAATGGTTAATGAACGAATTCGAACAGTTTTCCAGACATAAAGGCCTAGAACGAGCGATTCTAAAATCGGCAGATTTACTGGAAAAAGGTGAATACGGACCAGTTGAGAAGATGATTAAAGATGCTGTGCAAATATCACTACAAAAAGATATGGGTACAGACTACTTTGAAGATCCTCGAGGCCGTCTAGAAGGACTTAAAAATTCCAATGGTCAGATTAGCACAGGTTGGCCAAGCGTAGATAAGAAGCTTTACGGCGGATTTAATCGTGGCGAACTTAACATTTGGTGTGCAGCATCGGGTGGTGGTAAGTCACTATTCCTTGCAAATCTAGGATGTAACTGGGCATTAGCAGGGCTTAATGTTCTTTATTTAACGTTCGAACTTAGTGAAGCATTGGTTGCTATGCGTATGGATAGTATGTTAACCGGTGTTGCAACTCGTGAGGTATTTAAAAACCTTGACGATGTTGAACTCAAAGTTAAGATGATGGGCAAACAGTCTGGTAGCATACAGATCAAGTACATGCCCAGCGGCAAAACGGCCAATGATCTTCGAGCATATCTAAAAGAATATCAGGTTAAGAAAGGGTTTAAACCGGATATTTTGCTAATTGACTACTTGGATCTTATGATGCCAATGTCAGTTAAAGTTAGTCCCAGCGATTTGTTTGTCAAGGACAAATATGTTTCTGAAGAATTGCGTAACCTAGCAATGGAAACACAGGCAATTGTTGTTACAGCATCTCAGCTTAACCGTGCAGCAGTAGAAGAAATCGAATTCGATCACAGTCACATCTCAGGCGGACTTTCGAAGATTCAGACAGCAGACAATGTTATCGGTATTTTTACAAGTCGAGCAATGAAGGAACGAGGCCGTTATCAAATTCAGTTTATGAAAACACGTAGTTCTAGCGGTGTTGGACAAAAAGTTGATTTGGAATTTGATCTCGATACATTGCGTATTAGAGATCTAGGAGAAGAAGAAGCTTATAATTCTGCGCCAAAACCTAGTGTATATGAAGGTTTAAAGAAAACTTCAACAATTAAATCAAATGTTGAATACGACGGTACTACAGGCGAAATACGAGATCCTACTGAAGGTATAAATGTAGGAAAGGTTAGAGCCACAACAGGTAGCTCAAAAATACGAGAAATGATTGCTGGATTAAATTCTGAAAAAGATTAAAATAAATCAGCTATACGGTGGCTTACGCAACGGTCGATTGACCGTTGCCACTGTTCTTCTCCGGCACCAGTGAGGCATAAATCTACAGTAGCAGGTGCAGTTAACCAACGATGACTAGCTGTCCACGGATCTAACCCGCTTTGTTCACCATCTAGTTGTCCCGCACTCCATACTGCTAGACCAACTCCTGCCCTGTATAACTTAGGACCTTCTCCTTGGCTAATGGCAGAAAGAATAGATACATCACCTGTGATCCCAATTTTATCTGTGATTTTTAGTGTGCTTGCACTGGTCCAATCTAAAGTGTGAATAACATGAACTCGAGTTGATTCAACCGGACCACCTATATAAACTAATTCAGGTCCTTGATAATCAATTCCCGCAGCTTCCATAATAGTTTGCATTGTTACTGCTTTCGAGGGTCGATTAACTACGACTCCCCAAGCACCGGTTAAGCTGTGTTGAGCAATTAATACAACACTTTTGGCAAAATGGTAGTCTGAATTCCTAGGTTGCGAGACCAGAATTTGCCCGTTTAAAAAGTTATTCTCATTCATCAATCTATTTAATTAATGTGTAATACAAAATGAGATATTTTGGAATTTTCTATTTATAGATCCATATAGTCAACGGACTAACTGGTTCTATATAATCTAAGCATGGCACATTATATGAAGTAATCAATTCAAACCTATTATCTAATTCTACTCGACTTCCAACTAAGATTTCTTTGCCGTGTAGTTTAGCGTTAGCTAACCAATTAGTTTGATCATCTTTTTGTTCAGGATCGCCAGATATAATTATGTCAACCTCGGGATATATTTTCTCTTCTACTAAATTTTTACAAAGAGTTTTTACATCGGTATTGTTTATTGCTGCATTCATTGTTACTGGAATTTCAAATAACTCATTTGAATCAACACACATTACTGACCGAGCACCATTCATAGACGCAGATATCCCCGCAATGCCCGAGCCCGACGCAAAGTCTAAAACTTTTTTATCGGTAACTACGTCGGGATTATCAAAAATATAACGAGCAATTGCTTGACCTCCTGGAAAATAATATGCCCACGCCGGAAACGGAATAGTATTATCATTTAGATGTTGATAGAGGTAAGATCGAATTTGACGATCATGTCTTACGTATAATTTCATTTCATTTACGAACAACACCGGTTGTACGCGATTACATCTTAAAATAAATTCTTGTTGATTAAACATTAACTGTTGGGATGTTTAAGACTCTAGCATTGTCTGTTAACGCTTTGATCGAATGCCACTGGTTTTTTTGAAAACGTATAATATTACCTTCTTTTAAAATTTTAATCCATTCGGGTGTTTCAATTTCGATCTCTCCGCGGACACATATTGTTATATGTTGATCATCTGCAGTATGCCGATGATTTGGCAGAAGATCGCCAGCAAATTCAAAATCATACATAGTTATTTTAAGATTATCAAATTCTAATAACTTATCGAGTAGCATTAAATTACCTCACTATCGGGAAAAGATTCTAAATTATAATTTATTTCTAAACCTACTAACGATCGGAGAGAAGATAATTCATCTTGTTTTTGCGAAATCTCGGTAATTTTTTTATTCTGTTCATGAAAAAATAAATGCGGAGTATGATCGATAATTAATTGTTTAAGATCTGCCTCGGTTGAATTATGAGAAAATCTGACCCCTAATCTTATATTATTATGTCCGTGAGGATCAATGTACTCTACAATCATCTGTAATTGCTCAGTATCAATCGATTCGATAGTAGCGTTAAATGTCATCTGATATGTTTGCATAAAATCTCCTATTAAGTAACTGCAATTCTCACAAGTCCTGCACCGCCGACTCCTTCAAGCGACGATCTAACAGGCGGATTGGCTACCTGAATTGTTAAAACAGTGCCTCCAGGAAAAGGGGAACTAGATCCCGAAAACACAGACCTACAATATCCTCCGGCGCCGCCTCCGCTGCCGTCGTGATAGGCGCCGCCGCAACCGTGTCCGCCAGCATTTTCTTGTGCTTCGCCGCCGCCGCCAGCGCCGGGTGCTGTACCATTATTCCCTGGGGCCGCGCCGATACCTATGCTATTAACTGCTGCGCCGCCGGTTCCTCCAGTAATAGTTAATCCAGAAGTGCCGTTTGCTCCTGCACCCGAAACTGATCCTACAACAGAATTAGTGCCGTTTCCGCCAGTAATATTTGCAGCATTTCCCCCCGTTGCGGTACCTCCTGTGCCGCCGATGGTACTAGAGCTAGCAGTTGCAATACCACCATTCCCTCCGTTTGCGGTCATAGTAGTCATACCGTACCCTGATACAGAAGAGGCAGGACCGTTGACAACAGTAGCAAGAGCTCCGCCGCCGCCGGATCCCCCTGCTCCCCACACTTCGATAGTAATAGTATTCCAAGAATTTGGTACAGTAAATGTATACATAGATTGCGATGTGGTACTTGCTGATGCGTATTGTGTATCACTAGTTGATAGCGCCGCAGTTCCGTAGAAATTATAAATTGAGATAGGTCCGGAGGCGGGTACTATTGTATTTGATCCGGTGCAATAACTAGGCACATAACTTCCGCCGGCATAATATTCATTCATACCGATGGGATTTGAGCCTCCAAATGTAGTTTGAATATCGTTTAATGATAATGCACCTGATGTCGGCAGTGTCATAATAAATTCCTCAAAAATTATCGATCAGTGTTGTCTTTTTTATTATCAACGGGTTTTTTACTTAGTTCAAATACAAGTCGTTCCCATTCAATGGTTTTCCAAAAACGCTCATCGACCTTGTCCATTTCTTCATCAGAAAGCTTCATAATCATCATATCCTCTATTATTATAATATTCTTGACAAAAATCTCTGTTAACTTTGAGTATGTAAGTTTTTACTTTTAGTATTTCTAGTGTATCTTTATGATAAACAAAACTGAAACAGAATTCTGCGCGCCCGGAAAAAAATGTGCCAGGAACTGAATCTCTTTGAAAAATTTCCATTTCCTTGCCTCTAGGAGTATATCCACAATGTAGATTATTCGATCGACAATATTCTTCAGTATTTCTAAAAAACTCTTCGTAATTCGGATTTTCCATCTTTCCTATAACCCCAGGCACATACCTACGGTCCCAGTTATGAACAAATCTACGATCTAGCTGAACATATACATCGACGTAATCCTGTAGTTGGGGATCACCAAATGAAGTAGCATAATACGGTACATAATCGGGATATTTGACAAGATAGTCTTCGACGACTTTTGGTAAATTGTAATTGTGAGCAAGATCGACTATTTTCCAAGAAATCTTCTTATCCACAGAATCATACTTCTTACCATACCAATAAGCAGGAATGAAATTTTTAGATAATCCCTTCGATAAAAAATAATCTATCGCCTCTTGTTTAGGAGGATTTTCTTTAATATATGCAGACCAAGATCTATTTCGATAGTTAAATCCAGATTTAGTAGAACCAATCCTAAAAGTAGTTACATCTCCGTTTAATAACTCGTCGCGAAGTCTATATCCGTTTTCAGGAAAATCTAGGTTAGCTTCGAAATCTTTATAAAAGGTCGGAGTGTTAAATACTTCCTTCAGTTGCTGTGTTTGCTTAATACCGGTTAGTGAATCAGATTCGTAGTCTAAACGATAAATTTTATCGTTAGCCATAGTAAAATCAACCCAATTATCAATATTCCACACAATTACGTCCCTTTATTATTCGGATCAACTGCTGTTCCGTCTTTAACTGATTCAATAAAATCATTATATTTGGCTAAAGAATCATTAATAGCAGGTAGAGCGGGCCAAATTACGTCGGCTGGATCTGTAAAGTTTATGGTAATATCTCTTAGAGCTTTACGATATGCAATCCATTCAGCAGGAACAGGTTCACCGGTTTCAAACGAGCGAATCACTACCCAATCAGATTCTTGTAATAGCCTATTTCTATGAATAAGACTTTTTTCAACATCTACATCTATCGTTGTTGAAATAAGTCTCTGCGACATCATGGTGCTTTTACTCTTTGCAATAAAAGTACCAGACTCAACATCGTAAGTATAAAACATCGGAGAGACTACTACGTCATCATCTAACTCGATAATTTTATCAGCCTCGGGCAATAAATGTATCTGAGTTGCAAGAAGTCGCTCTTTAGTTTCGTCGAGCCATTCTTCAATTACAACGTTTTCGTCACCGGTATATCGTATTACTTTGGTCATATTAGGATTTCCAAATTCTTAGTGTTGCATATTCTGACGTAGCGGATTCACCGTATCCAGTACCCGGAGCGTTAGGCCATAATCCGCCATCAAAGCTAAACGGAGTAAACAAATATTGTCCAGAACTATTTGAACTAGTTCCAGTAAGCATTAATTGAACAGTTTTTGTTCCGCCTAATGTAAAATATGTGCGGCCAGCTGTATGGTGCGTATTATAAGTATTGCATTCTGTTTGAAAACCTGTACCAGATTGAATAACTACCGAATCTGTAACATTATACAAGAATGAATAGCCCTGTTGGATATCAGTAGTATTTGAATATGTATTTGCTCCTGCAACATCCCATTCTGCATAATAATTTCCTGCTGGAAGAGAAATAGTAGTGCTGTTATACAAAGTATAAAAGTAAGTAACATATCCACTGTTATATGATCCAGTAGATGAGGTGTTAACAATTGACCAACTTTGTGCATTTCTTTCAGTGGTGGAAAATCCTACAATTCTCGATACATAAGTCGATGCAGTGGCGATAAAATAAACACCTGATGGTTCTTTTAATCTTATCATAAGGTCAGGAGATGCTACTGATAGTGGAGTATAACCTAGTGCAGTTGTTATTTGGCCTGATGTAAAGCCAGTTAATCCTGCGCCTGATCCTACAAACGATGTTGCATTAACTTGTCCTGCTGTACCTGATGCAGCCGTGCCTACTCCTAATGAGTTTATTTGTGTGTTACCTAATCCTGCGCCACCGGTGAGATATCCCGAACTTCCGAAATATTGTCTCCAATAGCTAGGAGACCCGCCGTCCGAGATAAGCATAATACTATTTTGTGGCTGTAATGTAGAAGGTCCATCGCTACCGTTTGTACCAGTATATGACAAAGTAACGTTGGTACTAGAAATATTTGATAATGAAATTACTGTGCCCGAGGGTGCCGATGCTGGCAGTGTAATAGTAAGATTTGTTCCATTAAGGAGTACGTTTGCACCGTAATGTGTTGAGGATAGAGTTATACTAGTTGTAACTACTATTTGACCAAATTTAACCGCAGTTAAATAACTCGATGCAGCAACACCACCTAAGTTATTTGCATTATTTGCTGTACCAGCAACGATATTCCACGTGCCGGTGGCATTTGCTCCAGTTGTGCTTGGTGCACCTACGGTATTATATGAAATAGTTACAGCACCACTTCCGTTAAAGGTACTGCCACTTGCTGCTCCCGAACCACCATTATTAATTGTTAACGCATTAGATACTGATCCTGCGCTACCTGCAGAAGTTGCAATATTTGCTGCACCAGCAACAATATTCCATGTGCCGGTGGCATTTGCTCCAGTGGTACTCGGTGCACCGACTGTGTTATATGAAACAGTTAATGCACCACTGCCATTAAATGTGCTACCACTTGCTGCACCTGATCCGCCATTATTAAATGTTACTGCATTATTAACACTACCTGCAATATTTGCTGTACCAGCAACGATATTCCATGTGCCGGTGGCATTTGCACCACTGGTACTAGGAGCACCTACAGTATTGTACGAGATAGTCACAGCGCCACTGCCATTAAATGTGCTACCACTTGCAGCGCCTGCTCCGCCATTATTGATTGTCAATGCGTTGGATACTGAACCTGCGCTACCTACAGTTAATGATGCAGCGGTTCCAGTAAGACCTGTACCAGCACCACTAAATTGACCAGTAACGTTAACGGATCCGCCAACATATAAACTTTGACCAATACCTGCGCCGCCGACAACTTGTAGTGCTCCTGTAATAGTTGAGCTTGCAGAGGTAGCATTAGTAATAGTAAAGATGCTACTATATGGACTAATGGATCCTACTGCACCTCCGCCGATACCTAACGACGAAGTGCTAACCCATGTAGCAGTAGTACCATTACTCTGTAATACATAACCACTAGTACCGATAGGTAACATTGTGGTTGCGCCTGCGCCTGATTGGATGTGAAGTGAACCTGCTGCGCCGCCGGCAATGTTAAGGCTTGATCCGACTACAACACTGGCAGTATTAGTATAAACTGGTGCAGCAGCACCATTACTTAATAATACTTGACCTGCGGAGCCGGGACCTACATATCCAGAAACACCGAATGCTGACTGATAAACAAGCTGACCAGCTGATCCGCCGCCTAAATTGGTAGCAGTAGAAATACTACCAGTAATAGTAATGTTAGTGGAACCACCGATATTTAAATTGCCGCCGACAAATAAATTACCAGCAACGCCGATACCGCCTGCGACTACTAATGCACCAGTAGAGGACGACACTGAAGTTGTAGTATTTGTAACGGTAATTACACCGTTAGCATTTTCTAAAAATGATAATTGTCCGGCTTGAGTGGTCATACGTGTTTCCTGTAAATCTACAGTTATTTATCGTACTACTTAGCAAGGGAATATATGATTACTTGATTACTTTGATGTTACCAGCAATTGATATACGGTGAGAATCTGATGTCTGAAAAGGATACACTTGATGTTTAAGATACGCAGGAAACATCATTAATACTCCTTCCCAAGTGTTATCAATATCAAGTTCGTATGTTGTGATTCCACCATCTAATTTGTTATAAACAAATTGAAATTTAGAGGCCACTTCTGTATTTGCACTTTTTGCATTGGGCATCTGAAGTTCATCTTTTAAATTGTAAGGAATAGTAATCCAAACAACCCAAGATACATCTAGATAATGATAATGCAGAGGATTGTATTCATGTTTTTTTTGAAAATTAACCCAAGATACTGAATCAATTACATAATCATTGTTCTGATAAAAATCAAACATTTTTCTATATTCTAAAAATGTTTGTTCTACACAATTTTTAAATGATCCTTGTATGTTGTAAGTTAGTTCCGTTTCGATGTGTCCTGCAAGATCGTGATTATATGACTGCGGCTTTAAATCTACTTGTCGTTGAAGGTCTTTGGTTAATTCCGCAAATATTCTAACCGGTATTCTAGTTTTAATTACGCCCGGATTTGGTAATCTTACCTCTGAAAATTCTAAATTCATATATTTTTCACAATCTTAATAGTTGACGTTTCTCGGTCGACAATCATTTCGCCTTCGCAACATATGCTCCAGTCTCCATCAGTTTCGGCACCATAACTAGAAACATCAATTATTATATTTTTACAAATGTATTCTTTTCCATCTTTGAACACTCGCCATACGTGATCCATTGTACCACGATTCGGCTCTCCTCGCGACTTGTTAAATCGAATTTGAAAATTTGCCATTAAAATTTTATTTCCAAAAATTCCGGGCTACCTATTTGGTTCCACCCTCCATTAATCTGATAATTTATATTTAGATTGTTGTTTAGAGCATATTGTATAGCCCAACTAAGTACATCGGCTCTTAATATTTCGCCTGCTTCTATCAATTCAAAATATTCAATATCACCGATTTTCCTCCAAGTTAATATTGCATTCACTTCGTCAGGTTTCATCCAAGCAGGAATAGTGTCTTTATCTAATGGAAAATTATCATCCCCTAACCACATGCATTTATACGATTTACAAGGATTATCCGGACGAGTTGGATATATCGAACAGCCTGTTTTATTTAAAAAATGGCATTTTCTACTTTTCCAAAAAGTATAGCCATGTGCCACTCCGTGGAGATGACCTTCGCAACATTTCTGACACGAACCACATTCTCTCATCAAATGATCTCCGCAGTTGCTGGATAGATCATCTTCTCAGATATCGGTCGAGTAGCAATATTCATATGAATAAATTTAAAAGGTTTAGATGACGGATTTCTTGTAAAACTGTGTGGTAGCCAAGAATTAGCATACATTAATGTACCCGGTTCTGGAGTAAAATTAATTGTAGATGATGCCATGGTTAACTGTGTAGAGTCACGTTCTACCATTTCATTCATTATTTTTGTAGGTCTCGGATCGTGTACAACTAATCTCGGTGGATCTTTAGGACATTCTAAAAAATAAAAAGCTACAAGTTGTGAATCGTTGTGAACATGATACTCCATCGAGGAATACTTATGATGCTCTTGGCACCATCCTTCGGTAAAATATGTTTCGAATTTTTCCATATCGTACCCTTGATCATTTAATAAATTCCAAGAGGTATTCACTACATATTCTAAGAACGGTGTTAATCGAGGATCTGATAAAATATCAATTTGAAGTACTGGATAAACATCGTCGATTTTATTTGATTTACGATGTAAAGAGAGAGATTCATTGCTTACTGTCCTGGCAATATCTAAAAATTCAGGTTTTTTAATACTGTATATCGGTGAAACAAAATAATGCCACTGATCGAGGACGTCTGTCATAAAATTCCTACTTGAATCTCGGGCCAGTTAGCCAAACGACTAATGTTTTTCGAGTTCCGTTAGTAACAGGAGTTACTCTGTGTAGTATAAACGATGGAAACGCAGAAATCAACCCCTTTTCTTTGTCGACCTTACTCGGAACAGGTCCATCAAAAATTTCTAAATCTCCGCCTTCGTATTCTGAGGGATCAGATAATTGTAATACTAAACTTAGTTTACGAGGAGTATCAGAGGTCGAACCTCCACGATCTAGATGCCAGGTATAATGCCCGCCTGTGTCGTCATAGATTGTGTACTGTAAATCTTCAACGAATCCCCAAATATCAAAGTCAAAAAATTGTCCATTTAGTTGCCTTGCAACATATCCTAATCGATCATATATAAATTGTGTGTCTTCAGTTAGTGCCATCCATCCAGTATTCGATTGTCGAATACTGTCATCTACGTTTCCTCGGCCACCTATAGTTGCAGAAGTAATAGTGAGCCGATCACCGATTTCAATTATGCGAGCAAGTTCGCTTTCATTGAACCCATTTTTCCAAGTTGCAAATGAAATTTCTGGAATAGCAATCGATGGTGGCGGCGTAAGTTGATACACTGACATTACTTACGTTTCCAAATATTATCTCTATAATGAGATTCATGACTTTGTCGTTTTCTTTGCGTATCTCTTAGATCTTTATAGTCCTCAGAAGTAAAGGAACGAATGACGTGATCGGTGAACAGTGTATCTCGTTTAACAGGAATTACCTGCATTAATGGAGTGCCTGCAGGAATAATTCCGTGAAAATTTGGAACATTCCAAACAAATGGAAAATTAATAAATTCAAAATATTCATCAACATCAACTAACCCAGAAAAGCAAGTAAATCGATCATCTGCTCTATTCAAGGGAGGAACAAACAACAGAGAATATCCTTTCGGGCATTTAATAGCCCAATAATTCATCCATTTAATAGGTGGTTTAGGTAAATGAGGGGCAGGACACTTGTCCGAAGTTAATTGTTTTTCTCCATGATTTTCGATCATAGGTCTAGGATATTTTGTATCATAAGAAATATGAGAACAATCTTCGTTGGATTTAATCTCTACATCAGCCACTAATGGTATGATCCATCCAGTTACCATTGCATCTAAAAACGGTGGACATCGCTTTACGGTTGATTGTTCAAATCCGCTGCCAAGCTTCATTGGTAATGATTTATACCACGACGGAATAAGTTTTCTAGCAGGATACGGTTCTGGTATATTACCTAGATCATCTTCAAAACATAAAAATTCTAATTTTTGTTTTTTTGTTTTAAAAAAGGAAAACATTAATTCTGTCCATTTCCGTGTTTTTCGTAATGAATGCCACCGGATTCTATAAAAATTTTACACCGTTCAACTTCTGCTGCACCTCTTAAGATATGGTCATCGTGCAGACTAAAATGTAATTCAGAGATCCATTCTCGCAGATGTATAGGCAATTTATCGTAGCAACTCATGACGATTGCCATTCGTTGACCATCAACACACATTAACTAGGCTTTAAGGATGATAATTCTACTAAATTACTGCTAGTAATTGCATCTAACCCAATAAGTGCTCTAGTAACAGAAGTATTATCATCATGTAACTCTTCATAGGTTACAAATGGGAAATCTGTAAAAGTTCCGATTTCCCATGTGTTCATTGCAGCAAATACGCCTTCATGATGTGATGGTTCACCGTACCATAAGTGTTGATATTGAATATTATTAGCATCTAACCATTGTAATGCCAGTGCAGAATTATTGCCACCAGTCGGTGTTAATCCTGTATAAAGATAAATTTGTGAAATACCGACGATCATTCTTAACTCCTAGATCTAGTGATATTTATTAGCCTAGATTTTAATAATTATAATATATGAAATTTACCAATTAATAGTAATCGACCCGCTGGCGCTTCCTGTACCGACGGTTACTGTTATGATTTCAAAGGGATATACTTGTACTGATGATGTGTTAACTGCCGATGCAGAACTTCCGGGATTTCCTGCATTACCAGAAGTAAAAGATCCTGCTGTTCCTGGAGTGGCTCCTGTGCCAGCGGCGCCTGATGTACCTGCCGTACCAGCTGTACCTGTTTTACCTGCCCAACATGTAGGTGCTGCTCCGCCTGCTGTGGCACCTGTACCTGCTGCACCTGATGTACCAGCTGTGCCCGCAGTTCCGCACTTACCTGCCCACGTAGTCGGTGCAGCACCACCTGCAGTAGCACCTGTACCTGCTGCACCTGATGTACCTATTGTACCAGCTGTGCCGGCTTTACCTGACCAACAAGTCGGTGCAGCACCACCTGCAGTAGCACCTGTACCTGCTGCACCTGCTGTGCCTGCTACACCCGGTGTGCCTGCGTTACCTGCACCACCTGCGGTTGCTGTAGCAGCTTTACCACCTGCACCCGCAGTACCTCCAGTACCATTTGTTTGACTCGGTGAAGTACCGGCAGTTCCTGCTACCCCAGGAGATCCAATACATCCGCATTTTCCTGCGTTACCTGATCCACCACCGCCACCACCGCCACCGCCGCCGCCGGCTCCTGTTCCCGGGTTTCCTGCTGTTCCTGTATTTCCTGCTGCACCTGCGGTTCCGCCTGGCCCGGCAGTGCCATTTGTTCCTGGATTTCCCGCACCGCCTGCTGTTCCTGTATTTCCTGCTGCACCTGCTGTGCCACCTGGACCAGCTGTACCATTTGTTCCTGGATTTCCTGCTGTACCAGCGGTACCTGGGTTTCCTTTTGCACCTGCTGTTCCACCCGGACCAGCTGTGCCATTTGTGCCTGGATTTCCAGCTGTGCCAATGGTACCTGGATTACCTGCTGTGCCACCTGATCCGTTTGTGCCAGTTCCGGCAGTGCCGCCACCACCACCTATGCCACCTACAAATGTTATAATAGACCCAAAAGTTGAAGGATTTCCAATGGTACCACATGTACCTGCTGTGCCATTTGTTGCACCTGTGCCAGCAGTACCTGCAGTACCGGCTTTACCTGACCAACATGTAGGTGCTGCGCCGCCCGCAGTAGCACCTGTACCTGCTGTGCCATTTATTCCTGCAGTTCCTGCAGTACCACATTTTCCTGCCCAGGTAGTCGGCGCAGCACCACCTGCCGTAGCACCTGTACCTGCCGAACCTGATGTACCCGCAGTTCCTGCAGTACCTGTTTTGCCTGACCAACAAGTCGGCGCTGCGCCACCTGCTGTAGCACCTGTACCTGCTGCACCTGCAGTACCTGCAGTACCTGCAGTACCCGGATTACCTGCGCCGCCCGCCGTAGCAAGAAGACCTGATCCCCCGCCGCCACCGCCTGCACCACCTTTTCCTGTACCTATGCCGCAACCTCCGCGGCCTGCGATCCCGCCGTACGGACTTCCTCCTGTGCCACCAGGTCCAAACGCAGCAGTAGTACTAGTTGAACCAGGCGTGCCCCCGGGAGTACCGCCGGTGCCGGCGACTTCTGAAAGGCTGCCACCTGATCCTCCACCACCGCCTGTTCCGCCTGGCCCGCCCGCGCCTGCTGTTCCTCCAGCACCATTTGTTCCGGGATTTCCTGCACCACCTGTTGTCCCAGCATTTCCTGCTGCACCTGCTGTGCCACCTGGACCAGCTGTACCATTCGTACCCGGGTTTCCTGCACCGCCTGTTGTCCCTGCAGTGCCTGCTGCACCTGCAGTTCCACCTGGTCCGGCAGAGGCGTTTGTTCCGGGATTACCTGCTGTACCAATGGTACCTGCAGTACCTGCTGCACCTGCGGTTCCACCTGGGCCAGCTGTACCATTTGTTCCTGGATTTCCTGCTGTTCCTGCTGTTCCCGGGTTGCCAGCATTACCTGGATTACCTGCTCCTCCTGCTCCTGTTAAATTTACAGAGTAGACGCCGATAGGAACAGTAAATGTTCCCGGAGCATTAAATGTTACAGTACTACTTGTAGCATCTCTACCGTAATTAAGAAAGGAGTGCAATGGCATTCTTATCTACCTAATTTATATAATTCAGCTAAGTTCGATGATGTAATAGCAGACAAATCTTTTAAAAGAACTACTGGCATATTGTATTCAGGAAGATCGTCATGAACTTCAGTATAATGCACAAATGGGAATGCTGTAAAAGTGTGCAATCCATCGGCAAAAGTCCATGTGTTTAATGGGTTAAAACAATTTTGATGAGTAGTCGGATCTGGATAATTTAGATTAACAAAATCAGTAATTCCATTTTCTGCAAACCATGACAATGCACTAGCACTATCATCAGTTTGATCAGTATAAAGATAAATTTTTTCAATTTTAATAATTGACATTTAAATTTTACTCCTTATTTCAAGTTGCCCAACGACAATGCACCGTAGAATGATGCGCCACCGTCTATAGTGATAAAGTTCAATACGTCAATTGCGTTAGTAGCGGTTGACAATGCTGGAGCAGATCCATTCGGCCATTTAACAGAACTCGGCCAAGTAATTTTATTTGTTCCAGTAGTTGCACTTTGTTTTGCTACGATCATTATGCTGTCTGCTAGGTTAACTGACGCAGTATTTATAAATCCAATAGTTGTACTAGTATTAAGTGTTAGGTTAACTATATTTGATGCTGCAAGATTAATAATTGTTGCCGCAGATGTAGCAGTTTGAACTGTAACAACTTCAGTGTATCCTTGTAGTTTTGGATTAACTACGTTGCCACTAACATACACATTGCCAGCTACTGATAGGTTATTAGATCCACTCGGAGAAGTAGTTGTACCTACTAGGAGATTACTACTAGTATCCAATGTCATTGCTTGGGTGAAACTAATCGCTCCGCCTGCAGAGCCCGAAGGAGCAGTATACCATTGATGTGCTCCGTTTAGTTGAGCGTACTCTGTAGCATTACCTGTGCCGGTATATTTCCAACCGGCATTGTAATATGCATTATAAGTCATTAATGCTTGCGATGCATCGCCGTATAATGTTGCAGATCCGCCAATCTGCATAACTTTTCCAGATCCCCAAGTACTTGGTACAGTTCCTATACCTACATTTCCAGTTGAATCAACACGCATACGCTCTGCACCAGCGGTTGATATACGCAGGGTAGATGCAAGAATATTCAGATCCGTATAAGCACTGCCTGCAGCATTAGTTGAATATATACCGTTAGTAGTTGCATCAAATGTAGTAAAAAACATTAATCCAGGTGTTGTACCTATATTAAGATTACCGAGAGTAGCAGCAGTACCTATACCGACTGCACTACCTGTTACAGTTAACGTACTTTGATATAACGGAGCACCTGTACCTTGGCTAATTAATACCTGACCAGCAGTACCTGGACCAGCAAATGCAGTAGTGCCCGAAGCAGATTGATATAGTAGCTGGCCAGCGGTACCACCTAACACAGTTACAGCACTAGTTGTTACCGCGTTAACGCTAGCAGCAGCTGACTGAACTCTAATCACATCGCCTAGTGTTCTAGCAACGTTTAAAGTAATTGTTGTGCCATTAGTTGCAGTAAAGTCACCGTTACCCAAAGCAATACCATTGGCATATACTTGAACACTGCCTACAGTGTAAGCATTTGTTGTTGTGAAAATAGTCTGGCCGGCAGTTGCACTAAACTCTTGAATGACACTTGGCAATAACTGCGTTCCGCCTGAGTATATGCTGCCACCAACATACAAGTTCTGGCCGATACCTGCACCGCCCGCTACTTGTAATGCACCAGTAATTGTTGAGCTAGCATTCGTAGTATTAGTGCTAGTGAATATTCCGCTCATATTCATGTTACCGGATCCGTAACTATGAGCAGTGCCTAATGATAAGTCACCGTTTTGCTGTAATAAAAGGACCTGTTGCCATGCGCCAAACTGGTTGTTAGAATCTCTGTTAGTTCTAACCCACATATACGCAGGCTGGCCTGCGGATCCAGTCTGATCGCCGTATCCAGTCCAGGAAAAATAAGTTTGTGCCATCGAGTTTGCATAATTCGACGACATTGATTGTAAATACCCATACGAGGATGGATATCCAGAAGATGAATACAAGTTTGCAGCATAAAATCCCGTAGGATAACTTGTTGCCGTGGTCGTGCTAGTTGTAGGAACGCCGGATGGATTAATGCCTAAAGTCCATCCATTTACACTTATAGTCGAAGTGCTGTGACTTACCAGACCAGTAGCGGGATTGATAGAAAAACTAGATGTAGTGTATAAAGATCCAGCTGCAGGGCTTGAATTATTTGCGTTAACAAATGTCGGATAGTAACTAGCTGAGGCAGTTTGTAATACAGTATTAATATTAGAAGCGTTAAGGGCAGTCACCGCATTGGTTACTAACGTCGAGGTATTGAATCCGTAGGCATAGTTAGCATATCCAACTAGCGTACTGGCGGTATTGATTAAATTAGTGGCGTTAACTGCATAGCCAACCTGTGTGGTTGAAGTATTTGCTAGACTATAAGCAACCGCAGCTGAAGTTGCAGTGGCCGCATAACCAACCTGAGTAGTTGATGTATTTGCTAAACTATAAGCAACCGCAGCTGAAGTTGCAGTAGTTGCGCTTGTGGCAAACTGAACCTGTACTGTAGAAGTACTTGCTAAACTGTAAGCAACTGCGGCATAGGTTGCGGTCACTGCCGATCCAGCAACAATATTCCATGTACCGGTGGCATTTGTACCACCGGTACTCGGCGCACCGATAGTATTATATGAAATAGTTAGAGCACTGCCGCCGTTGTATGTCTGAGGGCTCGCGCCACCCACACCGGCACTATTAATAGTTAGTAAATTACTAACACTGTTTGCAATCAATGCGGTACCGGCAACGATATTCCACGTACCTGTGGCATTTACACCACCGGTACTTGGTGCACCGATGCTATTATATGAAATAGTTACAGGAGAACTACCGTTGAAAGTACTACCACTTGCTGCACCAGAACCACCATTATTAATTGTTAACGCATTAGCAACACTCAATACCCCAGTACCGGTCGAAACTGCCCAAGGCCCGATAAACATATTTGTAGCAGTAACGATGCCTACAAATCTAGCATTTTGATCAGGAGTTATAGTTAGCGCAACAGTGTTATTAGTTGCAACTTTGAAATTAAATGCGTTAGGAGTACCAATACTTAATGTTCCACCGGCACCATATAAGTAAGTACCGCTTGGATCACTAAATGGATCTATACCCGAATATCCGGTACCATTGATACCGAAGTCACCATAAATCGAAGCGCCAGTTGTACTATTATTATTAAGAATAAAGTCAGCACTAGATGAACTGCCACCATTTAGATTTTGTAAAATTACCTGTGCATAAGTGTTTGTGTTTTCAGAAAACGACGATAGAATATTAGTATCGCTGAAATTTAATGTTGTTCCGACCTGCAATACGCCGCCGTAAGTTTGTGTAACCGGCGGTACGTTAATAATTGCAGCATTTCCTCCAACGTTTATATTTCCGCCGACACCTACTCCGCCCGTAACCTGTAATGCACCCGTGTTAGTTGAAATAGATACAGTGGTATTTGTAATGGTAAAAATACCACTATAGGGGCTGATATTTGCCAACGATGAACCAGTTGATACTGCCCACGGTCCTACGTAAATGCTAGGAGCAGTAATTGATCCGCCTACGTTTAAACTTCCACCTACGCCCGCTCCACCTACGACCTGTAGAGCACCAGTAGTAGTTGACGTTGAAGTAGCTGTGCCACTGATTAACAGGCTTACAGTTGTAGTCGATCCTTGGGCAACTCGAGTCCATGCAGTATTAGCACTACTATAAACATAAGTAATCCCGTTTAATACTGCTGTTTGTCCATTAGATGGTGAAATTGGAAAACTCATGTCTTATCCTAATTGCTCAATGACTACGTTGTAATTTGACGAACTTGTTGCGCCAGTTAATTGTGCAGAAACTCTATACATAAAATTGTAAGTTGCATCAGTAATGTGGTATATGTGTATATCGCCCCAGTGATTCATAAATGGTGTAGAAAGAACTCCTAAGCTGTTACCAGCACTTGTTGTTACAGTTGCAGACAATGTCGAAGCAACTTGTCCGTTACCATAACACAATTGAGCAGCTTGCCCAAATACCTGTATGCTTGTACTGGTATTAGACTGAATATAAAGATACCCAACGTTTGCAAATGCTTTAATAGTATTTACTGCTACAGTAGTTCCTTGGGCAGCATTTGTTACAGATTGTTTTAGAACTGGTGTACTAGGTTGATACCGCATTGCTGTAGAACCGCCAGTAACATCCCATTCAGTACCACCGCGACTTACTAGTTCAAGTGTTTCGCTTGGTTGCATTGTTATAAAACGACTAGTTGTTTGCAACGAGTTAGCGTTATAGATGAATTCTGTAGAAACATTGTTAACTGTAACAGTGTAACTATTACCAGAATGGTTAGCAAAATTAAATTTTCCACCTATTGGAACACTAGCTGATGGTGGTAACACAGTGTTACCAGTCATCTGTATCAGCCAGCCATTTTGTGAAGCACTTAAAGTTCCTGAGAAAGTCGGTGAAAATCCACTGTAACTCTGTTGGCTTAATGTGTATGCACCTGTGCCAATTTGTATACCTGTTCCAACATATAATGTACCACCAATACCAACACCACCTGCGACTTGTAATGCACCAGTAGTTGTTGAAGTTGCAGCAGTAGAATTAGTGACGTTCATTGCCGGAGTATTAACGGCACTAATAGCAGCTTGTCCGGAAATTTCCTCAACATCAATCCAAGGATAACTGCCTGCAGTACCAAAGTCAGTATTACCACCGAGTGCAGTTATGCTTGAAGCGGATTGTACTCTAAATGAAACAACTGTTGTCACAGTTGTCGTAATTACTGTTTCAGCAGGACCGCCAGTAGTTAAGTAAGCAGCACTATTAGTTGGAGAATACATTTCTCCAGATTCACCAATATAAGCACTAGCAGTTTCATTATACCAAGTATATTCTATACTACCAGCACTGCCAGTTGCACCGGGAATTGCACCACGTAGTCTATAAGTTTTGCCAGCAGCTAGTGTAATTTGGCCAGTCGAAGTGTTAACTGAAATATCTGAACCAGCGATATTTTCTAGAACATTACAAATAACGACTGTGCCGGCAGAAATCGTACCAGTTTGCTGAGTAGTTCTTGTATATTTTACAAAGTTAGGAGCCACACCGTAGAAGGGTGATTGTGTACTTACAGTAGCACCAGTAACATCTAACCAATAGCTACTAACACCGTCTGTGGTATATCGATAGATATCGTCAGTTAGGGTATTATACCAATGGTCACCTACTGTCGGATTTGCAGGAGCAGTACTAGTTGAAATAGAACGGACGCCTCCACCTACAACAGTGCCACCTACATATAAGTTGCCACCTAATCCTGCACCGCCACTAACTACTAACGCACCAGTAATAGTAGAACTAGCATTGGTTGTATTAGTAATTGTAAATACATCAGGTGTAACAATAATCTGTGTAGTAACAGTTGTGTATTGAATATCTAATTCTTGAGCAACAACTTTGCCGCCGACGTACAAGTTACCGCCAATACCTACACCACCTGTGACTTGTAATGCACCAGTGGTAGTCGATGTCGATGATGATGTGTTATTAACAAAAAATGTCGAAGTAGTGCCAGTACTTGATGCCGCAGATGCGGTACCAGTGGATACCGCCCACGGTCCTACGAATAAGTTAGTAGCAGTAACTACACCGCCGAAAAATGCGCCGCCTGCTACGCCTACACCACCTGCTACCTGCAATGCACCAGTATTTGTTGATGATACACCAGTAGAACTGGTAATAATATGAATTGTTGAAGTTATAATGCCAGGAGTATATAGATTACCAGTTGAATCAACTGTAAGCTGGCTGGCGACCACGAGGCCGTTATGAACGTAAAAACTTTTATTTTGGCCTGCCACAGTTCCATATCTCCCTAAAGGCAAGTATAAACGGGGTGCATTTCTGCACCCCTATGTATTTATTACACCGAAATGTATATTCTTTGAATCTTTACAGTGTTGGTATTTGCAACGCCTACACCTTGCAGCAATACGTTACCTGTGGCAGTAGTAACAGAGAATGTCATAATCGGAGCAGCACCAGTAAACACCGATGTATCCTGCAATGAAGGAGTAACGCCGTCATGAATGACTAAAATTTCTGAACTTTGATACTGAGAAGTAACAGTGTTACTTACACTGATTACATATTTTGCAGTTCTATACACTGCTAGTGGGAATGTATCTATAGTTGTAATAGTGTTATTAACAGTCTGGCCATTGTCATTTTGAGAAATTGCAGCACCACTACCGATTATAAAACCACCGTTTGCTACCACAGACCCGCCTGCATATACAGACCCGCCGACACCTATACCACCTACTACCTGCAACGCACCAGTATTAGTTGACGATGCAGTAGTATTACTGGTTAGAGTTAATGAATTCTGCCAAGTAGCAGTATTAGTTCCCATAACCAACACAGTACCGACAGTGCCCGATGCAATAAACGAAGTAGCACTAGTACCAATTTGGATCGGAATTACACCCGATACACCACCAGCTATGTTATTTGCTAATGATGCAACTGATGAAATTAATGTTCCGGAGTTTACCCAAGTAGCAGTTGAGCCTGTCCATTGTAGGATTTGTCCAGTAGATCCCGGAGTAATGTAGGAAGTAATGCCTGCAGAACTTTGAATCGGAATAGATCCCTGAGCGCCGCCTGCAATGTTAGTAGCAGTTGTAGCAAGTCCTGCAGTCAAACCAGTAGCTGCTGTCCAAGTTACAGTATTAACACCCTGTGTTAGGATGTATCCAGTAGTACCGGTGGCTGCAAATGTATAAGATGAACCATTGCTAACAGCAAGAGAGCCTGCTGGGCCAATTGCGGTAGCAGCAGTACCACCATTTGCAATGCCTAGTGTACCCGAAAGTATAACTGTACCAGTTTGGTTAGTTGCAGTAAGACCAGTTGTACCGCCTAAGAACTGAGTAACACCTAGGTTAGATACAACAACAGTACCGCCTAATGCTACCGGACTACCCGAAACACCAATTGCAGAATTGCCTGCACTAACTGTAATAGTATTATTGGTTAATGCACTATTTGGAATATTAGTTAAATTAGCACCACTACCAGTAAATGAACCGTTAAAAGTGCCGGAATATAGTGTGTTTATACTTGGATTGTAGTATAATCCGTATGCAGTATTCGGGCTTAGTACACCTGTTGAGCTTGAGAAAATTCCAACATAGTAGCTAGAATTTGCCGTAGCATTAGGCGTCAACCCTACTGTTTGCGCAGCACCAACTACCAGTGTAGAAGTACTCTGCCAAGTAGCAGTTGAACCAGTTTGCATAATAAGAATGTTACCGGCAGACCCTGCAACAATAAACGAAGTTTGACCAGTTGCAGTTTGGATTGGAATATCGCCTGCAATACCGCCTGCTAGACTTGTCGCAGTACTAATAACACCAGCAATAGTAGCATTAATTGTACCAGCAACAGTTAAATTACCGCCGATATAAGAGTTACCTGCAACACCGATACCACCGTTGATAACCTGCAGAGCGTTACCTGCAACACTTGTGCCCGAAGCACCTGAGGCCTTGAAAGTACCTGTAGTGTTTACAGTAATACCGCCGCTAGACACCCAGTTTGCAGCACCGTTAATTGAACTTCCGTCATAATACCATGTAACATACGGAGATGATGTAGTACCAATAGCAAGCCCACTGTTAGCTGCCAGTGACGCCGTAGCAGCCGATGTGTTTAAGAATAAGACAGCATCACCGCTGGAAATATTATTCTTATTGACAATGAACTGTGTACCGTCAACATACAAGTCGCCTGTGATATATGCGGTCCCACCGACTGCAATGTTGCCACCAAAACCTGCACCACCTGTAACTAATAATGCCTGACCTGATGATGTGCTGGTACCATTTGATGTATTAGTGATTGATAATGCGCTCGGAGTTGTCGCGCCGCGAGCAGTGATACTCTGTAGTGTAGCGATGCTATTAATTGTAACTACGCCAGTTCCGAGATTGACCACTAGTTGAGTGTCTGTACCAGCAGCAAGGTAGCTAGCAACCGTTGCAGATGTAAGTACTTGGAACCCGCTACTTAGTATAGATCCACTGACATTTAATGCACCGCCAATGCCTACCCCACCTGCAACTATTAGTGCGCCAGTGTTTGTTGCGTTTGATGTAGCAGTGCTTTGTACAGACAAAGTTCCTTGATCAGTTTCACTTGATGTAAGTGTAATAGAGGTTGCAGTAATTGCGCCGCCGACAACTAATCCGCCGCTAATACCAGCGCCGCCGACTAATACCAATGCACCAGTTGCTGTTGAGTTAGTTGGAGTAGTTGCAGAATTTAGGTACATTACTACAGAAGCAGTAGTAACCGGAGTAGTAGTTGCAGCTACTACAAATCTCATTTGTGTGCCAGTTGTAGTAGTACCAAATACCAAGTCGCCAAGGCCAGCAACTGCGTTAGTGCCGACCATTAAGTAACCGTCGTTTGGCCCAACAGTTGTACCTAAACTGTTAGGTTGCGAACCATCAAAGGTACTGCTTGCAATACCCATATCAATATAAGCACTGCTAGTAGTAACATTATTCGCACTTGCAACAATGTCAGTAGTTGCCTGATTACCAGCATTAACATTTTGAACGTTAATTTCCATGTAACCATTGTAGTTACCTGTGGCTTGGAACATAGTCTGAGGGAACGGTGTATAGTTCTGCACACCTGCATATAACGCACCGTTACCGGTTGCATCGCCGTAAAATACACCGCTGGTAGCACTAACTTGGTTAACTGTAACAACAACAGCAGAACCTGTAATGTTTCCACTTACAGCTAAGTTACCGTAGATATTAGTATTACCAACAACATTTAATCCAGCGCCAATGCCTACACCACCACTGACAACTAACGCACCATTAGTCGAAGTCGTAGAGGAAGTAACATTAGTAATGGTAATAATTTGATTAGTGCTAGAACCTCTGGATGTTACTGTTTGGAATGTGTCAGTGCTAGCAACAGTAATCTGTCCAACAGTGCCTGTAACTGAAATTCCGCTGCCGCCAGTAATTGCAGTAACAGCATATCCACCAACTGTGGCAGTTGTAAGCACTAAGTTTGTAGCACTGCTATAAATCGCGCCGCCAACATATAAGTTTTGGCCAATACCTGCGCCACCGGATACAATCAATGCGCCCGAGTTAGTCGAAGTAGCGTTAGTTGATGACGAAATAACAACAGAACCCGGTGTGTAAATAGTTCCTGTAGTTCCGTCGATTATCGTGCCACCATTGCCTACAGTTAAACCATTGTGTACGTAGAAAAATTTATTTGACATCCGTGTTTGCTCCTGGAAAACTCTACACTATATTTATGTGTTAGGCAGTCATATACGTTGACTGCATTTTAATACTATTACCTGCATTTGCACCAGTGGCATATAATGTTACGACATTGCTAACAACTGTAGCAGTAAATGTCACAATATTTGCTCCATTGGAAAATACCGATGTTTGTTCGATGCTCGCTGCTGCGCCATCTTGAATTAGCCATATTTCACTGGCTTGATATTGATTATTACCTGCATTACTGATACTGATAAAGTATTTTGCTGCTCTATATGTGCTAGTAGGGAACGAATCAACAGCAACCGGACCTGCGTCAACAAAAATATACGGTGAATTAACAACAGTCATTGCGTTGTTAATGGTCAGTGTGCCACCAACATTCAAATTACCACCAATACCGACTCCACCGGAGACTTGCAATGCACCGGTTGTAGTCGAAGTTGACGAAGAGGTATTTGTAATCTGTACGGCATTATTGGTAGTCGATCCTCTTGACGTTACAGTCTGCAGAGTAGACGTATCATTGAAAATAAGAGTACCTGAACTACTGGTGACAATTTGTATGTCAGTGCCGCCGCTTATTGAGCTAGCAAAACTTGAAGTAGTTAGAACTGCCTGTCCGCCTGCGTAGAATGTTCCGCCAACATACAAGTTTCCGCCGATACCTACGCCACCGGCAACTGTTAGTGCGCCCGTAATAGTCGAAGTAGCTGAGACAATGCCCAATATTGCCACTGTAGATGTGCTAGCTGCGGTACCAATATTAACAACAGTAGTCGAACTAGTTAGGCCGCCAGTGGCGATATTAACTGTTTTGGTCGAACCAGCAGCGGTTGCACCACTTTGAATGTTAGTAGTTTGGCTGCCTGTAGCTACACCTATATTAAGGTTTCCCGTCGAGTTGCTTGCACCTATAGTGGAGGGTGCAGAGCCGGAACTTACACCGAGAAGGAATCCACCTTGACTACGAAGAGTACCATTAATATACGCGCTATCCGCACCTAGTGCATATGTGCTTCCTGCAGTTACGTTTGTACCTGCAACAGGGGTGTTGAACCAAGTCCCATAAAGGTTTGTAACTGTAACAGTAGTATTTGCAGCAACATAAGTCTGTGGTGCAAACAAATTCATGTATGCATTAGTAACAGTATTCGACGCGGAGGTTGTAGTATCTGTAAATGTACCAACCGACTGAATTAATCCAACACCATTTGTTCCCCAAGCAGGAACTGAGTTGTTGCCCGGATTTAATACGTGCTGTCCGTTCACAATTACTGTACTAGTTGAACCAGTGGCAGTTGTACCAATTGTGATAATGGTGGTTGAACCAGATAGACCACCTGTGGCGATATTAACTGTTTTGGTGTTGCCAGCAGTGGTTGCACCTACGTGGATATTAACTGTTTGTGAAACAGTAGACTGACCAAGGAAGATTATGCCAGTGGCTCCTGCATTGTTCCCGATTGCAATGTTACCAGAGCCTTGGCTGATAGTTACGCCGTTAGAACCGGGCGCTACCGTAAAAGGCCCTTGGTTTACCGTCAGCCCACCAGTGCCAAACCATCCACTATCTGCACCGATTGCATATCGGTTTGTCGCGGCAACATTATTCCCACCTATTGGATTTGAGAAGTATGTACCATATAAACTTGTTATAGTAATAGTATTAGTTGCCGAAACTGTAGCAGCACCAATGTTGTTAATATAAACGGCCGCAACAGTGCCAGTTGATGTTAAATCAGTATATGTTGCGGTATTTTGAACAAATGCAACACCGTTTGTAGTCCATGCAGGAACGGAGGTCTTGACCGGATTTAATATAACCTGTCCATTTAATGCAATTGTACTAGTTGAACCAGTGGCAGTAGTACCGATTGTAACAATGGTAGTTGAACTGGTTAAGCCACCAGTGCCGATGTTGACGGTTTTGGTGGAGCCGGAGGTGGTTGCGCCCGCTTGGATGTTGGTGATTTGAGTGGCTGTGGACTGCCCAAGGGTGATCGTGCCGGTACCAGATGTGCCCCCAATGGTTATTAACGCTGTAGTTTGATTTGCGACGTTAAATGCCGAAGCCCCTCCAAGTAGATTAAGAGAACCCACTACTGCGGCGGTACCACCTACAGAAAAGTTTCCTGCACAGCTAATACTATCAGCACCTAATGCATAAGTAGTAGTGCCAGACACGCCAGCATTGCGAACAGGTGCCGCAAAATACGTCCCATAAAGGTTTGTGACCGTAATAGCATTTGTTGCCGCATAAGTCTGCGGCGCAAAATAGTTCATATACGCAGTTGTCACAGTAGTCGATGCTGTAGTTGTTAAGTCAGTAAATGTACCTGCTGTTTGAACAAATGCAACACCGTTTGTAGTCCATGCAGGAACTGAATTATTACCTGGTGATAATAAAATTTTACCGCCAGCGTAGAGTCCATTTCCGATACCGACTCCGCCTGCAACCTGCAATGCACCAGTGTTAGTCGACGTCGATGTTGCAGTATTTGTTATATAGACAACATTAGTTGTTGTTGCACCTCTATTAGTGACACTTTGAAGAGTCGAGGTATCACTAATAACTAAAGTACCTGTTCCTGTAGTAGATATAGAAATATCTGTACCAGAAATAATTGCAGCAACAAATGAAGCAGCAGTGGTTAATTCTTTTGTTACAGGATTGTAGTATACTGACCAAGATGTTGCACTTGATGATGCATCATTTCTAATAGGTGCAACATAAAATGCACTTGCATTACCAGCATTTAACACAACACCAGATGCATTGAGAATAATAGTACCGGTTGCTTGATTAGTTTGACCTGCCAGTCTACCAATTGCAATAGAATTTGTGCCTTGCAGTGTCTGACCTGCTTGATACCCTATAGCAATTGCATAGTTACTTTGTGTATTTTGTCCAGCAGTATAACCTAACGCTAGAGCACCTTGTCCTTGAGAGAATTTTGCAGCATTGTATCCTAATGCAACCGCATTAGTTCCTTGAGAACTGTATCCAGCATAATACCCAATTGCTATAGCGTTATTTTGTTGATAATTTTGTGCAGCATAATACCCAATTGTTATAGCATTTGAACCTTGATA
>Ga0007806_1000039_pt1 | contig 40528 bp, 51 predicted proteins | sample CryBogCBE18Aug09_FD_71192 | JGI IMG/M metagenome (GOLD analysis project Ga0007806, IMG submission 71192) | Freshwater microbial communities from Crystal Bog, Wisconsin, USA - CBE18Aug09 | ecosystem: Environmental > Aquatic > Freshwater > Lake | place: Crystal Bog, Wisconsin, USA | collected...
GCGCCGCGACGTCCAGCCCAATGCCCGCCAAGTTAAACCCGTTCGACGCGCGAAGCTGATCACGCCGCCAGCCTTTGGAATGCCCTCTGCGGTTGATTGCCGGTCCATAATTAAGGCGCTCCAACAATCCCGCGACCGTTTGGACGTGTTTGTCCGCTTGGTCCTGGGTTTCGCAGACGTAAAGGCAAAATTTGCGGGCCAATCGAGATCCGACGAACGCGATGCCAAGTTCACCAGTGGATGACTTCGCGCCACCTCGTGGCCACACTTCGACACGTGGCGGCGGAGTTAGTCCCGGCTGCAACCCTTCAAACCATTCCCAAAGGTCGTTATGACGCTTGGCGAACGGGGCCGAAACGATCGACGGGAAATGCTGCCTTAACCACGCGTCGTGGCGCATCATTGCGGCGGCGGGTTTCTTTTGTCCACCAAACGCAAACCCCACAGCCTTGACTTTTGGCAATTTAATCACCAACCCCGGCGGCATCTTTACCGGCGCAATGGATTCCGGCGAGGATCGGTATCTCACGACGGTTTGTCCCGCGGCGCTAGGTGATCAAGCATGCGGCCCATCTTGTCAAAATTCACACCGATGAGCACCGCAAGGTCTCCCGCCGTTTGCTGCATAAGCCATTTGGGGTTTCGTACGTGTTCCTGAATGGCGATCGCGGTTTCGAGCTTGGCCGCAAGCAGTTTTCCGACCAGGCTGGTCAAATCCAAGATCTCGGGATCGGACGCTCCCGAACCGTTTGTCGAGCTAACGATCGCCGGGGTCTGCCTGGCGTATTTTAGGGCCGTGGACGGAGAAACGCCATGGGTGCGAGCAATCTGCTGCACGGATTCCCCGGAGGCAAAATCGGCCGCGATCGCCGCTTTTTTTTCTGTAGAAATTTGCTTCATTCGTGACCGCCCGCCATACGAATGGCCGTGCAAACGTTTGCAATACATTCGAATGGCGGGCGGATTTGAACCTACGCGCGTGCGTTTTTCCGTTCGAATGATTTACGCGAGGGAAACAACGAGCTCCACGTCGCCATGCCCCACAAACGGGAGCGACACGGGCGCCGTTAGATCCAAAACCACGCCGCCGGCCTGTCCGGGCAACCGAAAAGCGGCCAAACCGTCACGAATAGCTTCGCTGACGTTGTCGGGAAGGTCGATATGAGCAATCGGTTCGGTAACCGACTTTTTGCCCAGGATCGGCAAAATGGCCGATTCACGAAGGGAGATGGTGAGAGTTGCCATGGTTGTTTATCCTTGCCCCGTGGGGGCCGAAATTAGCGGTTAGCAAAACGGGCCGAGGGGTGGGAAGTTAACACCCCGACGTGGAGGAAGGAACACGTCATTCGGCCCGCGTTGCGGGTTACTGGACCGCGCCGTCGTCGGTGCGAATGCCGAGCTTGCCCTCGATCCGGGCCAGTCTTCGGTCGATAAGCTCGATCCGGTCCACTCGGGATCCCAAAGCGGCGATGTCCCGATCTTGCCGGGCATCGGTCGCGGAGGTGGTTGCGCTGGCCGCTCCGGCGGCAAACACGGCCGCGACAATCGCGGTTGCCACTGGCCACCATGCAGGCACCAAACGCAGCCCTTTTTCGGTCGCTTCGGCTTCGCTCACTGGTCGCTTCCCATTGCGACGAGGTCGCTGCGCGAGTCGTACGCCGGGGTGCATGCGGCCCACATCACGACCACGTAAAGCACGGCCAGAAAGTAAAGCCACGCCATCGAAAGCCTGCGTCCGGTGTCCATCGGGTCCCTCATGCCGACCCCCAAGTGGCCGACATATCGACGACCGTGTCCGTGTCAACGACAAGCCCCAGAATCGCCGTCGTCGGCCCTTGCATGATCGAAACCCCCGGCATGTTCGGGTCAAAACCTTGCCATTTTGGCGCTCCGGCAAGCTGGCCAGAATGGGCCAAACCGGCATCCACCAGCATCCGAATGACCAGGCCGGAGCCGTAGACCGCGGCGAGGTACGAGTGCTGCCGCAAGTAACCGTGGACGGCTTCGAAGTACGGAATCACGTGGTCTTGCATGTCGGCCACCGTGGCGTCGTAGTCCACGGCGAAGAAAATTTGCGACCCGCTCGGTTGCCCAATCTGCTGGGCAAAGGTCACCGCCGCGCCCGCATCGGCTAACCCTTGCGCCGGGTTGAAATACCGGGACCCCGTCGGCAAACCCTTTTCCCAAATCGACCAAAGCCGAATGCCGACCGACTTCAAGCCCCGGACCATTGCCCCCGAACAGCGGTCGGCCCGGAGGTAAATCCCGACGGCCTGGATCCCCGCCGCCTGAAGGGCGTGGGCTTTCCCCGTGGTGTCGGTCGCGACGTCGATGGCTTTCAAACTCGGCATGATGGGCTCTGGGTAACAAAAAAACCGCCCCGGAAATCCGGCAGCGGTTCGCAATTTTGTGATCTTTCAGACGCAAAAGGGGATCGGTAACTGGAGAACAGTTTAGGTTCAACCCCCACACCAGGCCGCAAGACTTTTTCAAATTCTTCGAGGTTCTTGCGATCATCACCGCAACGACCGATACCATGATCCGAATATATCACGAGTGCCTGATCTTTTGGGCCAAATCCCGGGACGCCGCATCGGCCACTTCGAGGTGATCCGGCGCGTTGACCCGCATTGGCCGGACGAACGGGTCCAGCAGCTGCCGACTCTCGACCGACCGGAGAAATTCCGCGATGACCAGGTCCGGGATTTGGCTCGGCAGGTAGCCCAGAAACCCGCCCCAGCGGAGCCGAAGCAGCGCCCGGGTCAGTCCCTCGCCCGGTCCTCTGAACCGGTCCATCGTCGGCGACGCGCCGTCCCGATAACAGACCAGCAGGGCAGGCTTGGCGACAACAAACCCCGGCGTGGTTTCGACGTACGTGGCCACCGCCGCCCCTTCGTCGAGTCCCACCGTGCCGATTCCGGCGACGACAAACCCCGCCGTCCGGAACGACCCGCCGGCCGTCCACAGCCCCCAAATCCTGCAAAGTTGCTCCGCCGTCATTTCTGCCATTTTTCCAGTTCCTTGCGATAACGACCGACAACCGACGCCGCCGATCCACCCCCAAGCCCCCGTCATGCCCCGACCTGCATCCCGTCGCGAATCCGGGTTTCGAGGGTTTCCGTTCGATGCCGAATCCAGGCATGCAAGCTCAGTCCCGCCTGCTCGGCCTGTTGCCGTTTCCAGTCACTAATCGGCAACCCTAGCGATTTAGCCTGACGCTCGTCGTCCGTGGCTTGCGCCATCTTTGCCGCTCGGAGTTGTTGCTCGAACTCCGGCTCGCAACGACCCTTGGTGCGGCCCAGAGTGACGACGCCGTCGGCGCGTTGTCCGTCGGGGATCTTGCCGAGGACTAACCCCAGTAGCGGGTTAGCCGAGTTATCCGGTATTTCCGGAATCCCCCTAGCCGAAGGCAAACCTCTGGGACTCCCGCCGGTCTCGCCCATCGCTGCCGGGAGAGCCTCCCTGTCCTGGTCGCCGAGACCGGCGGGCGGAGATGGAGATGGAGATGGAGATGGAGATGGAGATGGAGATGGAGATGGAGATGGAGAGCGCGCGCGCGTGGAGCGTTTCCCAATTCCGAATTCATCCCCCCCCTTTTCGGAATTTTGAGGCCCTTTTTCTGAACGGATTCCGGAACTCTCAGCCTCTTCTCCGGAAATCCCTTGAGCGATTTCGGAATTTTCGGCCTGATTTTCGGAATTGTTGCCGCCCGTTTCGGAAGTTTCACCCCCGTCCCGACGCTTGTCGATAAGGTCGAGAACCGCTTGATCCAGCCGGTTGTACCGCTCGATTTCCTCCTTCGAGAGCGCCTTTTTCAGGTGGATTGCCCAGATTTTAGGTTCAATGATGCCCAAAACCGGGTGCGGGTGCACCGCGGTCATGCTGTACTTGTCTTGAAACTTCTGGTAGCGAAACCAGTTGGTCACATAGAAAAAATCCGCGCCATTCGCTGAAAACGGGGTCAATAATCCGTCCCCCCGACTATCCTTGCGAAAAGCGATCTCTTTTAGGATTTTCGCGATCTGCGCGAGATTTTTTCTTCCGGGACACACATTTATGCTCCAGAACATCGGATCGGCGGGGATTCTGCCGTAATCATCGCAATGCGCAAGTCCCATCACGAACAGCAGCGCGGCCGCGTCGGAAAGGCCCAGGAAGTGCGTCGAGCGCGAGATTTTGGCCGAGATAATGGCGGAATTCATGGCTGCCTCCTCGCCCGCTTTGTGCGCGTTACGGGCTTCGCGTTGCGCCGTTTCGTCGGCGGTTTTTGGTAACCGGTGCCGACTAGACTCGCTAGGGCAAGGGCGTCGGCCTCGTTATCGTCGACGGGTCTAAACCCGTTACTCCGCGCCCACAGGACCACATCATCCTTCGATGCTCGGCCGCTACCTGTCGCGTGAATCTTGATTGCTTGGACGCCAATCCCTCGATAGGGCGTGTGGCTTTCCTCGCAGAAACACTGCAGGATGGCGACGAGACCGCCGTAGATGTGCCCCGCTCCGATGCCTTTATGGTTGAACACTTCCTCGTACACAACCTCGTCGATGCGGCCCTTCGCACGCTGTCCCACGAGCCATTGCGCAAACCGCGCGTACCGAGCCCCTGGGCGGTCTCCTTTGGCCGGAGAGAGGTCAAGCGTGCCCGAACCCAGTACCACGCCGTTGTCCACGTACGCCCATCCCAGATGGGTCCCGATGTCAACACAGAGCGTCACGGCTGGTACCTCCGCGATCGCCGCATGCGCTCGCAGGAGAACACCGTGATGGTGCCGCACGGCTCATCTGTGTCGGGGTCGAGAAACTCGGCCGCCCAGTGGGTGTAGCGGACCGGCCGCGCGAGAAACCGATATCCCGTCTCCGCGTCGATTCGCTCCGGGAACTGGATCCACTCGGCCGCATCCGCTTGGACGGCCGACTCAAACAGGTCGGAAGGGGATTTCATGCGCCGCTAACCCCTCCCGACCGATCGACGAGCGGATTTGTCCGCTGCGGCCGCCATGACGTCGATCTCGGTCACGAGGCGGCCACCTCCCGAGCCATGAACTCCTTAATCCACTCCTCGGTGATTTTCGCGATCACACTGTTTTCCGGCGTGTCGCTGGGTTGGATGGCAAGGAACCACCGTTCCGCCGGGCGCGACGGGCTGGGGGCAATCCCCGGTAGACAATCGTAGTTGTGCCCTCGCTCGCTCGCAATGGACCCAACCAGACAGCAGCAGTCTCCCTCGTAACAAGATCCATCGATTTTCCCGGCCCGCAGCCTAGCCAATAACTCCGGCACTTCTGGACGAGCGTGAGAAAGAATATCAAACAAATCCTCTTTGGTCCCGCCGAGGTCGGCCCCGCTAGGGTCGGCCCCGCGGAGGTCGGCCTCGCTGAGGTTGGCCCCGATGAGGTTGGCCCCGCGGAGGTTGGCCCCGCTGAGGTTGGCCCCGCGGAGGTTGGCCCCGCTGAGGTTGACCTTCGCGGTGACCGCTGCAATAAGCGCGTCTCTAACGGTTTTTGCCGCGCACTCGAACAAAACCCGATTTGTCCATCGATGCCAGATCTGGATGAGGCTCACTTCGCCACCTCCGGCGACCGAAAACTTGATACCAACCGCTCCGCCTCATCCCGCGCGTAGACCTGCCAATTCCGATCCCCGACGAGGTTGCAAACCACCTCGCCCGACTCCGACACGGGACCGGAGAAAGTGGCCCGGAAGTGATCGCGGCCCATGTGCCGGATCGTGACGACGACTTGGGACTTCTTCGCCTTGCCGACGATGAACTTCATGTCCTCCGGCGTCTTCTCCTCCTGTCCCTCCTCTTCCTGCTCCCCGCCTTCACGCGGAGCTTTCACGCCCTCCTCGTCTTCATAACCCCACGAAACGGAAGGAGCGTCCGCGGCTTCCTCCTCCTCCGGATCTCCAAACGGATCGTAATCAGCGCCCTCCGAACTGGTGTTATGCCAACGCACGTCCGGCAACAACATCCCCGGCCACGAATGCATCGGCTGACCGCTGCGGATGTCGTCGTCCGTGGCTCGACGGATCAGAAACTCGTCCGGTTCCTCGGCTCGGCCCGTTTCGAGGATGTCCGCGATCGCCTCATCATCGCCCGCGTAAAGCTCCCGAACGTAATGCTCGAAGGTCGCCGGCGTGATCGTCAGTTCGCGCAACTCGGACCGCCGGTAGTCGCGGATGACCCGGTCCATCCACTGGCAGAACGTCTCCCCGTCGCTGATGATCGGCGCCATGTACGCGTCCCACTCCGCCCACGCCGCTTCAAGCGAAGCATGTTGCTCGGGGACGTCGATCGTCTGTTCATCTTCGAACTCAGCGCCGATGGTGTAAACCCGACCTTTGAGCTGCCAATACAGCAGCCCGTCTGATTCCCCGCCCTGATGGATCGGCAAGACGTCCGCGCGGTAGCGTCGGCCCCGGACGTCGATCTCGTCCCAGCCGCTTCGCCGCTTCTGGTCGCGTTTCTGCTCTTCGGTGAGGACTGGCGCGGGAAGATCCCCAAACAGTCCGCCCTTGACGTACGGACCATCGTTGCCGTCCTCGCTCTTGTCCCTGACGGCGAGCTTCGTGCCGATCCGGATGGACGCGAGGTGGAACGCATCAACTTCCGCCCAAAGCATCCCGCTCGGTCGCTCCAGCTTTCCCACGTAGCTCATTTCTTGGAGCACATTGATGACCCTCTCCCGGGGTTCTTTCGTCAGCGCGACCAGGTCGCTCACTGCGATTGGCTCGTCGTCGCCTTTAAGGATCTGATCGACGAGGTACATGGCGATATTCGCCTCAAGAAGATTGGCCGATCGGTCCAGGATCCCCGGGCGTACGCGTGGAAGGGATTTGGCCATTAGATCGCCGCCTCCGTGGTTTCAAGAATGGTTGATTGAATCATTATCGTTGTCTAATGGTCGGGGGAAATCTGGCCGTTGTGTACAATCACATCGGCAGGTCTCCAGACTCGTCACACAGCCCCCTAGCCTGGCAGGGCCATTAACGGGGGCAATATTCCTCGCGGCACTGAGCGTGCCGGTTTGAGTAACATGCGGGTTGGCCGATCTCCGGTTATTCAGCTCCCGGCCTGTTGTGGGGTCCCGTCATCGACGGGAACGGGAGCTTCTTCCCCCACTTGGCGGGCGATCTTGCGCATAGTCGTGCGGGTCACTCCGAAGTCCAGAGCGATGCTCTCTTCGGTCTCGCGGGTTTCCTTCCGGGCGAAGTAACGCCGAGCCAGCGCTTGCCGCTGGTCGGGCGTCAACTTGTACCGCCGATCAATGATCAGGCTCATCAGTAACCACTATACACGAAACACTACCCAAACACTAACCAGCGGTAGGAAATTGGTTAGTAACTGCCGTAATATGGGGCGGCATGATTGCGTGCATGGAACACACAGATCCAAGGGCAAAACTCGTCGAGTCCACTTTGACTCGATATGGCCTGTCGTATCGGTGGCTAGCCGATCGGATGCATGTTACGCATCACACTATCATTAGCTGGTTGCAAGGTCGTTCGAGACCCAAGGACCAATTGGTGTGGCGGCAGATGCTCGAAATTTTGGGCGAGTACGAAAACGCCGTGCAATCAAGCCCGCACATCAAAGTGCGACGTGTGGGAATAAGAGAAATCCCCCTTTATGGCGGTATAAGTGCAGGAATGCCACATTCTCAAGAATCAACAGTTGAGATCATGCAAGTCATGGACTGGGGATCAACAAATGAGCGTTGGGCTCGCATCATTGAAGGCGAATCCATGTCTCCTTTGTTGCAACCCGGCGATATCGTCGTGTTTGAAGATCGAAAATGGGATCAAGGGCACGTTGTTCACGCATTTGACGGCGGCGAGGATTTGGTAAAGGTGGCGCGCGGCTTTGGTGAGGATGTGCGCCTCATTCCGGTCAATCCCGAATATCCAGTGATTTCCGGCAAGACCATGAACATTAAAGGGGTTGCCGTCGAGCGAATCCGGAAGCTGGCGAACGACGTGACCGAGACGCAAACATTCCGCCACGGGATGCGCCACTCGGTCTCAACGGGACTCCCCAATAACTAACCACTTTTCTCCCAAAATCCTAACCAAAAACTAACCAGTGGTGATACACTGATTCTTGCAGGCAGCACAACGGCCTGCAGGAGATCAGTGATGAAACACGATTTATCGTCTGAAAAGCCTCGACTGAACCGAGTCGCCCGATCCCGGACCAACCGCGTCCGGTACTCTCCCGCCCCGCGCGCCGTGTTGCGCGCCGCCGATACCGACCGCGCCGATCGCGCCGAGCTGCGCGACTATATGACGCCCGTTATGCCCGCCGGTTGGTCGCTAGAAATCCCCGACGTCGATGCGCTGGCCGCCGACGCCGAAGTTCGCCATGCCTGGCAGGTTTGCTGCCGCCTCCACGTCGCCGCCTGACGCCCCAAGAAACCATCATGCCTACCCAAAATTACCGACTGTTATCGATGACCGTCCGCGACTTCAAACGCATCAAGTTTGCTGAGATCGACCTCAGTAACAGCCTGACGATCATCGGCGGCAAGAATGCCCAAGGCAAATCCTCCGCCATCGACGCGCTGGTCAGCGCGATCGGCGGCAAAACTTACGCCCCATCGATGCCCATCCGTAAGGGCGCCGAGAAGGCGGAAACCATCGTCAAAATCGACACCCCGCGCGGTGTGCTCACCGTCCGCCGCTACTTCACCGCCGCCGGTTCGGCCGTCGAGGTGCGAAACGAGGAAGGCATGAAGCCCACCGCGCCCCAGGCGTTGCTCGACAGCCTCATGAGCACGGTCGCCCTGGATCCGCTCGCGTTCACCCGCAAGGACCCAAAGAAACAGGTCGAGGACCTGAAGCGCATGGTCGGGCTCGACTTTTCCGAGCTCGACCGCAAAGCCGCCGCCCTCACCGACGCCCGTAAAATCGCCAACGCCAAGGTCAAGGAACTTGAAGCCAAATTCCGCGACATGCCGCCGATCCCGGAGGGCACGCGTGACGAGGAAGTCAGTCTGTCGGCATTGTCCGAAGAGCTGGAACGCGCTTACCTGCACAACGCCGAACGCGACCGACTCGACGCCGAAGCCGACCGGCAAAATGAACGGCTGAGAACCGCCGATCTTTGGATCAGCCAAGCGGAAAGCAAAGTCATCGAGCTCCGCAATCAGCTGGCCGAAGCGGAAGTTACGTTAGCCCGTTACCAAGCCGGTCGTGGGCCCATTGAAGCCGAAGCGCAAGCCGCCGCCGCTGCGGTCGCCGCATTCGAGCTCAAAGACACCGACGCGCTCCGCGCCGCGATCGCGTCCGGCGAGATGATTAACCGATCCGTACGGCAAATGCGCAAGGTCCAAGCCGCTCGCGAGGAATGGCGCGCCGCGGCTCAGCAAGCCGAAGCACTCACCGCCGAACTGGCCGCCATTGATGAGGAGAAGCGCAAGCAGTTGGGCGCCGCCAAGTTCCCCGTGGATGGACTGACGTTCGACGAAACTGGCTTGTTCCTCAACGGCATTCCGTTTGCGCAAGCGAGCAGCGCGGAACAGCTCCGCGTATCGGTCCCACTCGCGTTTAGCGAAGCGCCGAACCTCAAATTCGCCATCATCAAGGATGGCAGTCTGTTGGATCACGACAGCCTGGCGCTGGTGGCCGAACTCACCGACAAGGCGGGCGGCCAGCTCATCCTTGAGCGCGTCGGGTCCGATGACATGTGCTCGATCGTGATGACCGAGGGCGTCGTCGAAGGTCAGCAGCCGGAATTGGAGGTTGCGTAACATGCGCCTCGTTGGTGTGCACGTTGTTTACGTCCAGTCGTCGAACATTACGCGACTGGCCTACCATGCGGAATCCAACCGCATGCAAGTCACGTTCCGGGCCGCGAAAGGCCCGGGCACGACCTACGAGTACGACGCCGTCCCGCGCAATGTCTGGGACACTTTTCACGCGTCGGACAGCAAAGGATCCCACTTCGCCAACCACATTCGTGGTCACTTTGCCGGCCGAAAACTGGACATTTTCCAGGACGAGGTGTGGGCATGATCGCGCTCGCCGAAGCGGAAGTTTACAGCCGTCGCAACCGCGACGGCCATTACACGTGGGGCGGCGTCAAGCTGCCCAGCGTCACCACCGTACTCGGTCTGATCGGTTCCGACCACCTGTACATGTGGTACTCGAAGATGGTGGCCGAAGAGGTCGCCCAGCTCGTCACGCGCCGCGCGGAAGGCTTTCTCGACCCCGAGGAGTGCGATGAAGCGCTCCTCGACTGGAAGTCCCGCATGACCGCGGCGGTCCGCTATCGCGACCACAAAGCCGCGATCGGGTCCATTACCCACCATGCCATCTATGAGCGTGCGATGGGCATCAGCCCCGGTCACGACGCCATCGAGAACCTGATGCGGATCGGCATTGAGATCGGCGTCATCGACCCGAACAAAGACACCGACCCCGCCGACCCGTACGGTCAGCGACTGGCGCGTGAGGCTCGCCACTACGTCGAGTCCGCCTACCGGTGGCTCGACGACGAGGTGCCCGACTTTGAAGCGATCGGTCAAGAAGCGGTGTGCGTTTCGCTCACCCATAGTTACGCGGGCACAACCGACGCGATCGTCAACCGCACGCGCAAGTCCAACCGACGGCTGCACCTCGACTTCAAGACGTCGAATTCCATCGACGAAAAGAAATTCCGGATGCAAATCGAAGCGTATCGCCGCGCGGACTTCATCGGTCTTATGGCCGACGGATCCGAGCACGAGGTTCCGCCGACCGACGGCGTCGGCATCGTGTGGGTTCGCCCGATGGATAAGACGACCATCCACGAGTTCGACGTCAGCGACGAGCTTTTCGAGGGATTTCTGAGCGCTCGGCACCTGTACGGCGTGCTCCACGAGATGCCCAAGGCCAACCACCGACCCCGCGCCGCCCGCGCCGACCGTCCCGCCGCCGCTGCGCGGACCGAGAAGGCTCGACAGCCTAAGGAGTGCCCGTTCTAATGCCGCTCCTCGACATCCAAACCGCAAACAACCAGATCGGCAACATCCGGATCGGCGCGAAAAAGGTGTCCGCCAAGTCCGGCAAGGAATACCCGGCCGCCCTTGACACGTTCCGGTTCACCAGCCACGTAAAGAGCGCGATCGACGAGTGCGCCCGCGTGTTTGGCGGCGAGGTCGTCCCCTGGGACGGCCACCCCGGCCAGTGGGAGGTGATCACCGAGCGCAAGGAAATCCGCGCGCTTGCCCACGGTCGCCACTCGCTGAGCCAATGGTACGAGCAGTGGGTAAGCGGAGGTTGTACGCATCGATGCGACGGCGTCACGTGCACGCGTCGCGATGCCGACGGCACCGAGTACCAGCAAGACTGTACGTGTGATCCTGAGCTTCGAGGCAAGGTCGAGGGCCGTCGGATCCTCGGCTGCAAACCGTGCTCCCGGCTGAGCGTGATGCTCACCGAGATCAACTCGACGGGCCGGTGGTTGTTTACGTCGGGCGGCAAAATCTTCGCGACCGAGATCGCCGGTTACTTCGAGACGTGCCAAGCGCTGAACCTTCCCGATTTCTTATTCGTGGTCCTGACGCTTGAAGAGGAAGAGATCAAGAAGCCCGGTCAGAAGCCGGAGAAATTTGTGGTGGTGCGGTGCAACCTCGACCCAAACCCGCCTAACTTCCTCGGCCGCATCGTCTCGCTGGTCCAAAGCTCGCAGTACGTGCTGCCGTCGTCCAATCCGGGCGCTCCCGCGATTGGCGCCGGTCAAGCTCCGGCCTTCGGTGCCGGAGTGCCAACCGACCAAAAAGCGGCCGCGGCCCAGTATCTCCGAGACATTGGGCTGACCGAGGACCAAAAGCGGCGACTCGCCGCCACGGTCAAAGCGGCCGGCAAGACGTTGACGCATACCGTGCTCGCCGCCAAAGCGGCCAACCTGCGAACGTTTGCCGAGATGAGCCGGTTTGCGCAACGTGAAGAAGCGAGCGGGGACGATGAGTCCCCGTTCCCGCCGTCCGAACCCGCGCCGACGCCGACCAGCAATCCCGCGCCCGTCGCTCCCTCCGCGATCATCGAAGCGGAATTTGTAGCCGACGCGGAAACGCCAAACGCTTACCTTAAAGGCATCGGCATCGAAAGCGAGTCGGATTTCTTCGACCTAATTGCCAAACTTGACGAGGTCGGCCTGCCGTTTGAGAAGACAATTCACGACGCGGAAACCGGCGGCATCAGCACCGTGGCCGGTTTGTACGACTACATTGAACACCTCACCCACCGGCAAGAAGGTCTGTTTTGAGCCGGTCGATTTGGTTTGCGCCGTCGCAGTTGGCTTACCTTTGGATGGAGTGCAAACGGTGCTACTGGCTCCATCACAAAGGGCTCAAACGCCCCCGCACCGAATTCGCGCCGATCTTTAACCGGCTCGACCAGGCGCTAAAGAAGGAGTTCGCAAAGGGCATGCGGCTCGACTGGCTCGGGATCCCGGGCCAGGTCCACAGCACAGGCGGCAAGGTTTGCAGCGTCGATCTTGGCCGATCTGGCATCGAAGCCCGCGTGTTTGGCGAGTACGACCTTCTTGTCACCATGGAAGGCGGGGGATTTGGAGTCTACGACTTCAAGGTCACGCGGCCCAACACCGAAAAAATCGCCAAGTACACGCCACAGCTCAGCGCGTATGCGTTCGCGCTAGAAAACCCGGACCGGCACAAACCGATGTCCGTCACGGCGGCCGGGTTGATCTACGTCGATTTCAACCTGGCGACCCTCGTCGAAACCCCGCCGACGCTGACCGATATGTACACGCTCTCCCACGAGCCGGTCCCGCTCGACGTCCCCGGATTGCGGTCCGTGTTGGCCGAAATGCTCGACGTCATCGACCGCGACCGTCCCCCGGCCAGTGGTCCCGACTGTCCGTATTGCGCCCACGCCAACCGTCTCGCCGCGCTGGCCGCCGATCTTCGAGGTGCTCACCAATGATTACCTTTAACCTGGCCCCCACCATCCACGCCGACCCAGTCACCGCTCCGACGATGTACATTTACCACCCATTCGACTCGCTGCCGGATAACGCCGCCTGTTATCCCGACCTGCACGACATCGCCGCCCGCATGGCCGACGCCGACGCGACCACCGGCCGAGTCCGGTTCGGCACGCCGCTATTCTGGGAGTTCCGCAACCTGTCGGCCGAGCAAACCGACCGGCTCAGCTGGTTTCTTAGCGGCGCCCGCTACCAGCGGTCCCAAATGGTCGAGACCGACCAAATGGGCGACACGCCCCCCGGCGAACCGGTGGTCACCGTCGGCCAATGCATCGCCATCGCCATCGTCGCGATGATGGCGATCCTCCTCGTGACCTGCATCCTGTTTGGCCTAGCCCTCCTCAACCAAGCCAACGCCCCGTCCAGCTTCATTGGGGGAGGGGTGATTTAGTGTGGTTACACGTCCCTTTACCGGAATTTCGGTCTGCAGCGGTTACGGGGGAATCGACATGGGACTCAACCTTGTGTTCGGCCCAACTTTTCGCACGATCCTGTACTGCGAGAGGGAAGCATTCCTCGCCGCTAATCTGGTCCAGAAGATGGAAGACGGCCTCTTGGATGAAGCTCCTATCTGGAGCGATCTTGCCTCAATCACAGATGCAAGCGTCCGCAATTACGTTTGGGCGGCAACTGGGGGGGGCGTCGGAATTCTCTTCGGCGGAATCCCTTGTCAACCTCATTCCGTGGCCGGAAAGCAGCTGGGTGCGGCAGATGATCGCGACCTTTTGCCAGATTTTCTCGTCGCCGTCGATGCGTACGATCCCCAATCGATCTTCGTCGAAAACGTCCCAGGGGCGCTTAACACTGGCTTTCTCGGCCGAATCCGATACGAATTGGAAGGAAGAGGCTACGCAGTTAAAGCAGGACTATTTAGCGCGGAGGAAGTCGGCGCGTCGCATTTACGAAAGCGGCTTTATGTCTTGGCCATCCGCCAAAGTCTCGCGCGGCGGTTACTGCTACAGTCGCGGCGACCACGACGACACGATCTTAACTCTGGAAGGAGCAGCCGCCATGTGGGCGACCCCGCAAACGCCGAACGGCGGTCGGACGTTGACGCCGCAACAACTGGCCAACCATGGTTTGACGGAAACCGGGAAGCGACAAGTCGGGCTGGAGAATTTGGCGACCGCGTGGGCGACGCCGACTGTTTGGGAATCCAGACAAGAGGAGACAAGTCCGGCGGACCTGCATCGCAAAACCCCGGGCCTCAGGGCGGAAGCCCAATTGTGGGCGACGCCAAAGACGTCGGACACAAACGGGATCCGGAAGGACGACGAGAAACGTGGTGTGGGGCTGAACACGGAAACGGCCAACTGGGCGACCCCCAGAGCAACGGACGGGGAAAAGGGCGGACCGAACCAAACCTTTGGGACGGGCGGCACGCCCCTGCCAGCGATGACGGCCAGTTGGCCGACGCCGACGACGATGGACGCAGGACGCGTGACGAAATTTGCGCAGGGTGGGACGCCGTTGCCGATGGCGGCAAACCATTGCCTCTCTTCCCTCCGGGCCCAGGATTGGGTGGTTCTGGCGTGGTCGCTGACATCCGAAAACTTTACCGACGCGACCCTCAGCGAGCTTTCCGACGTTTTAGAGCGGAATTTGCCAACACGCTCAGATGGCTCGAAATCCTTGAAATCGCCCCCGACCTTGCGCCGGCGGTTGAACCCGAAATTCGTGGCGTGGCTGATGGGCATTCCCATCGACTGGATGAACTTCGGGCACTTGGAAACGGAGTCCTGCCCATCAACGTCGCGCTCGCATTCGTTAGCCTTCTCGCACAGTTCATGGAAGGCGGCGATGCGGATTCGGCTGCATGACGTGCAACAACGCCGACTATCCGATCCCGAATACGCCCCCAAGGTGGAGATCATCAAACGGGAGGGAGAATGACTAGTAATATTGCGGCAACAGTTCAAGACGGGTACCGGAATTTGATCCATTTGATTGACATTGATTTGTGGGATCTTCAGCCGGGTTCACCGGAGGCGTGGGAAGCCTTCCGATCCTACAAACAAAACATTGAATCTAAGTGCCCTAACTGGGTGCCAAGCGAATACGCCGTAGGATTTAGCGGTGCCAAGCCGGCGTTTGAGGGCGAGCGTACGGCGGTTGCTAAGTTGTTCGCGCTGATGGTCCGAGCGTGCGGATACGTTGAACCTCACTCGCATGAGTGGCTTGGCTATCGTTGGAGCATCAAGGATCGCCAATTGGTGTCCGTGCCTGTGAGCGAAGAAGCGCAATGTGACTTTTGAGCAACCTATTCATGGAACAGCCCATTGGCACTCGGCAATGGTGGCCAAAGTTCTCAAGGATGGCAGCACGCTTAATGATTGGGTCACCGCGACAACGACGGGCTCAACAAATGACAAACCCCAGGAGGCGAAACCTTGACTACCGAACAGAAGAACGAGTTGATGACGCTTTGGTTAAATATGATCGACGGCAGGGACCGTAACTACCAGAGTTGGCGAAGCGATCCCGAATTGTTGCACCGGTACGATTCTCTTGGCATTGAGAACCGCACATGGTTAACGGCTTTTGACGATGTTTTGGGCAGTTACGCGCGGGTTCGGCTGACCGCACGTTTTCTCTGCGTCCGCATCCTTGAGATTTTTGAGTTGGGGATCAAGCACACAATCAACAACCAAGATCCGCAGGTTGTTGAGGCGGTGAATGCCATCTACGCTCAGCCGACCGGGTTTGAACCCGAGCTACTCTCGACGTTCGCGCTACTGGCGCAAGACGCAAGGGACTTTGCCGATCGGGCGGTTCTGATCAAATTCTTTGAACCAAAGATCGGAGACCGAGCGGTCGTTCGGGGGGAGGAATCGCTGGAAATGTTTACGGTCGCTGACGTGAAACCTGGCAAATATGGGGACGCTATAGTCACGTTTTGCCGACCGCTATGGGGCTTTACGGTTTGGTCATCTAGACATATCGTGAAGCGATTAAAAAGCGGTGAAACCCTCAAAGATTGGTGGCCAGCCCCTACCGAGGAGAAGAAGTCCTGAGGCGGGCTCCCGAATCCCCCGTTGTCCTGGTGGACCGCATCCTGTCCCGCCACGGGCTCACGCGAACCCCCGAGGTGAACGCTTACCTCAACGCCACGGTGGACACCATCGCCCACGGACTCACGCGCAAGGACATGGATCGCCGCCACGCCCACCGAGTTGCCGCCGGAATCTCCGGCCCGATTGATATGGAAATCCTTGCCGTTCTGCAAGCCGACCGCGATGCCTAACATCATCCAAATTGACCCGACTCCCGTTCCGTTGGCGCAATACGCCCGCGCGATGGGGGTGGCCGAGGAAACCCTTCTTGCGTGGCACGCGACAGGGGAATTTCCGGTCCTTCAGCGGATTGGACGCCGGTGGTTTGTCATGCCCGCGCTCGTGATAGGATTATCCGCAGATGGCAACTCTAAGGAAGGACGGCCGATATCAGGCGGTGTACAGGGACCCGACAACGGGCCAGCGCAAGACGGTGTACGGAATGACCAACCGCGAAGCCGAGGACGCCAAACGGGTGGCACTGCAAGCGGCAAACGCAACAACCGAGGGGAATGGACCAACCCCCTCGATTGAGCTGACATTGCACGACCTCGCGGGGCTGTTATGGTTTCCCGAAGTCCTTGCCAGCGCCCGCCCCAACACGATCAGAAAATACCGGGTGGCCTATGATCACCACATCCGGCCACGTTGGGGCAGCCGGACAATCGACACGATCCGCCCCGCCGAGGTGCAACGCTGGATTAACGATATGATGGCGACCGGTATCCCACCGGCGAGCATTTCGTTCTATCGCGGATTGCTAAGCGGCATCCTGAAGCGATGCGCGCGGGAAGGCATCGTGGCGACAAACGCGGCCAGTTTCGCCCGAATGCCCAAGCGCCCGAAAAGGGTCCGGTACGCGGACATCGACACCATTAAACGGCTGCTTGCCTCTGTCGAGGGTACGCCGCTCGCCGCCCCCGTATTTCTCGCCGCCGTGCTGGGGATGCGCCGAGGTGAAGTGTGTGGACTCCGATGGACCAACATCGACCGCGACCAACGGCGAATTAGAGTCAGCGAACAAAGGATGATGCAGCGGCAGCCGGTCAAAGGCAAACAGGTTCGCACCGGCGAACTGAAAACCGCCGCATCAGTCCGTTCGTTCCGCCTGCCGCCGCTCCTATTTGACGCTTTGGAGCGCGTCGGGAACCTTGACAGCGATTATGTGTGCACGGGTCCGACCGGCAAACCCTGGAATCCCGAAAAGTTGACCGAATATTGGGCGCATCGCCGCGACGAGTTGGGCTTTGCCGACTGGCATTACCATGATCTGCGCCACGCCGCCGCTTCAACGCTCGCCGCCCTTGGCGTGGATCTTCTGACTATTGCGTCGATTCTTGGCCACCAAAAAGTGGACATGACCCAGGTCTACGCCCACGCTCAGGAACGGACCGCGAGTATAGGGTTTGATGCGCTCGCGAAAGCAATTTTTGGCTCATAGTATGTCAATGACATACCGACAGAGAGGAATTTGAACCTATTGGCGGAGAGGGAGGGATTCTCCATCCGTGGGTTCAAAACGGTCGATTAGGCTCAAAGTTCGGCGGTTTAGGCGGGTTTGACACACCTTGAGCCGGGCAATTGACATACCGCGAGTGTGTCACCCGATTGCCTACTTTTTGGGCTCCTGAATCGCCAGCAAAACCCACACGATGGCGGATGGCGCTTTGCGGATCGCGGACAACACGGCAGCCAAAACGTCGCGTTCTTGCTCGGTGACACGCCACTGGATCTTTTCGCTTTTGGGGTTGTCCTTCGGCGGTCGGCCACGTGGTCGCGTCGGCTGCGGACCGATAATGTGGCCATCGACGTGTAAAAATTCGTCGGGTTTTTGTTGACCTTACTTGTGTCAGCAGGTTTTATGTTATATAATATAAAACGTAAGGGAGATCACTGCCATGACCACTCAAACGACCTTTAACCGCAGCCAAGTTTTCGCCATTATGCTCGCCGCCGGTTTTGATAACACCGAAGCCGCCGGCCGAATCCGAATCGCCGCCGACGACCGAACTCGACTTTATGTCTCCCCGACCCGGACTCTTAAGCCCCTTGACGGCAATGGCAAAGTCTGGGTGGACGTCGCCCCTTCCCGCTGGGATGATCCAACCTACGTCGACGGGCTGGAGAAACAAACGTTAAAGCGAATGGGAGCTCGCTTCTAAAATTCGTCAGCCAGGCCGGTCAATCGGCCATGACCACCAATAGGATTACTGCCATGACCACTACCAACACCACCGACAACCTCGTCATTGTTACCGACCTGATCGCCAAGGAAATTGCCGAACTTCAAGGATCGGACGCCAACCAATTTGCACAAATCCATTCGACCAGCCGGGGCAACAATTTCGCCGCCCTCATCCTGGGACCGCGATACATCAAGGTCGCCGAGCGCTGGTCGGACGACAACACCACTCTGCACGACGAATATTACGGGATTGACAAGATCGTTCGACTCGGCAACCCAGACGCCCACGAGATCGCTGATTTCATTGAGGAGAATCGCGACATGATCGCCAAGATCATGGTTGGCGCGGACAAGGCATGGACCGGCTCCGATTACGCCCCTGATTGGTCCGACGACGCAATCGACGCGATTGAAGCGCTCCGCTCCAAGGTTGGCCCGTACCGATTTACGCCGGTTGTCGCTGGCGATCGCGACATGGCGGACGGCTGGGTGGATGCATCGGCAAACGAAATTGTCGCCGGGCTCGGTCGGGGAGTAGTTGCGACCGAGTTGCTCGAAAAAGAAATCGCGTCGATCGATTTAGAATGGATGGACGACGATGTCCGAATCGTTGTTGATGCCAACGACCTCCGGGAGTGGATCACGGCGCGAGTGGCCAAAATCCAAGAGGCCGAGACCAATTGATGCCGACCCCCACCCCACCCCGAAAGGGAGGCGCCCCCCGAAAATCTCCCGGGGGCGTCGTCAACCGCTCGATCACGCTCCCCCGGGAGATGGTCGAGCGGATCCGGCAGCTGGTGGCCGCCGGCCATGCCGCCTCATTCTCCGATCTAATCGTTCGCGCCGTCAGGTCGGCTTACCCGGAAACAGATATCGCGCCCTAACCCCAACCGAACTCGGCCGCCAGGCGGGCCAGGTGCGCCACATCCGTGCCACTAAAACCTTCCGGCTGGTCGATCCATTCGATCACGCCAAACTGGCGGTCGTCAAAAAAAACGCACCCCGCCAAGGGCTCGACCAGGCGCGGATCCGCCGGACCGTCCACCGGCGCCAATCGAAACCGTGGCTTGGCCAGGTGGACGACGACATGGCCCTCTAAGCGGAATTTGATCATGGCGCCAGTTTAGCCCGCCTGCAGCCGCTTGGCCGCGATCTCGCAGTTGCGTTCATCGATGTCGATCCCCACCGACGCCAGGCCGAGCCTGGTGGCCGCGACTAGCGTCGTGCCGGACCCCATGTAAGGGTCAATGATTAACCCCGGCCGCTTGTAGAACCCGATGCACCATTCCATGAGCGCGATGGGCTTTTGGGTCGGATGCACCCGGGGAACGCCCTTTTCGCTCGCCTTCCGGAAACCATCCCATAAGTGGTGAAAAATCCGGTCCGCGCGGCCGCCCGTGCCTTTCGCCCAAGCGATCTCGACGCACGACATGGCGTTTACGTTGCCGCTTCGCTTATCCCAAACCAACCATCGGCCGCCCTCCGGCAGCCGGGACGCGTAGTGACCGGCGCCCCACAGCAGCACCTGGCGGTACCGCAACCATGGCCGGGGATCAAACGGTTTGTCGTCCCCGATGATCCGCATCCCCGCAAATTTGGTCGTCCGAAAGCACCGATGGACGTAATTGATGCCGTAGGGCGGATCGGAAATTACAGTCCCTTCAAACTGGTCGACGGCCTCCCGACAATCGCCATGGTAGATCCGGGTCGGTCCGATTTCGCAGTACAACCGGATGCCCGGGGAGGACGAATGTTTGCTCGGAGCCATGGCCCATGGTTGCATCGGACCGCCGCCCATATCTACGGATAGGTAAACATGCGTCTACTATTTCTGGCAGCGGCAACAAAAAAGCCCCCCGGCCATTATTCGGACGGGGGGAAGATTAAAACTCCGGATTTGTCAGAGTTTTGGCAACACGTTCAATCGAAACCAATTGGCAAACCGATCCGCGATGTACTGCATGCACCGCTCGGTCGGGTGGGTTTTGTCGCCGGTAATGTATCGGGTGTTGATATCGCCATCCCCCGCCGTGTAAGCGCCACCAAAACCGGTATTTCCCGTTCCTGAAAGCCATCGTCCGCTTGCGTCTGTCGAGATCGGCATGTAGAACAGGTAGGGATCTGTGGTCAGCGGCAGCGCGGCTTTTTCCTCGGTCTCTACGGCAATGTAAGTGGCGAGGTCGGTGGACAAAATGTTAGGCGTAAAAACACCAGTGACAATGATCGGCACCGACGAGTAAACCGCCCGGATGGCGTTATACAAGGCCTTCATCGCCGTGCCCGCTTGGCCGTAGACCAACAGCTTGCCACCGTTGGTGTAGGCTGCGTTTCCAGAAACGGGCGTTGTTAGAGCGGCGTCGGAATAAAGCCCGAATGTGGTCGAGCTGTAGCCGGTGACTTTCATGTAATAGGTTCCGTTCGCCGCCGTGTTGCCGTTAACCGACGACACCAAAACCTTGTTTCCGTCGGCTCCGTTATGCGCGATCGTCGTGGTGCAAACGATCGGCGTTGCGTTCGTGGCGTTGCTGATCGTGCGGCCGTTGTCGTTGACGCTGCCCATGACGACAATCACGTCGGGGGCCTTGTAAGGGACAATGGTCGTCATGCCGCTCGGCACGATAACCGACTGCCCAAAAAGATCTTGGGCCGCTCGACCGCCGTATGTCGGGTTAAGTTGCGACGGACCGGTCGCCCATAGCCCCGTGCCGCCAACACCCGAGGTCACGCAATCAGACCACCCGAGCCGGTCGGCGGCTTCCTGAGGCCACGTGCGCGAAACGGTGATGGGAAATCCGCCACCGCCCGCGCAATACGAGTCCCCGAGGAACACAACCCGCACTTGGTCCGAATCTGCAACCGGCCACACGCGGTAGCCGGTTGCGACGTAAACACCATTAAATTTGGAGCCTAGTGCGAACTCAATCGTGTATTTCCGCACGCGAGCGCCGCCCGTGCTGGAAAAGTCAAGTTTAACGCCGCCGACACCTGAACCCGATCCGATTTTTTGCGCGCCCGTGGTCAGCGGTACATCGTTGATGTAAATTTTGACCTGCGGGGTCGCGACGGTCGAGATGGCGACCGCCGGAGCGTCAGACATAAACGACACTTTGCGGAACGTGCCGTTAACGCCCGTCCCGATGTTTCCGACGTTGGACGAGCCAATGTGCGACGAAATGCCCAAAGCGCCCTGGAGCGACGACGAATAGACCCAATATTGCGCCGATTGGTAGGTAAACGCGGAATCGTTGGTGCCCGCTACGTATCCGTTGCTGAGCCCGCTTGGCGTGCTAGTGTAATACGAGAGCGCCGGAATGTCGAACGCGTTACTTGACGGCTGCACCGGGCCAAGATAGACCCATGAGCACGTGTTGTCCGTGACCGGCTGCGTTGGGTCAGTGCTCGACGGGCCAGAACCCGAAGACGCCGTAGTCCCACCGGACGACGAAAACAGCGCGTACATGTTGCCGCCCGCTTGAACCACGCTGCCCATATCGCCTGCCGTGTACGTCGTGTTTATTGCCCACGCGGGGGGCTGCGTCAAGGGCGTAACTGTTGCTCGATTGTTCGTGAGCGAACGGGCGGCAAGGCGTCGAAGGCGTTCACCGAGCTGGTTAATAAAAAACGGGGCTCCCGCCCCGTAAAGTTCGCCACGACTCAAAGGGGTTGTGCTCATCGCCGCGCCCTCCCGAATTCAGCCTGGGAACCCACGTACAACCGGGTTGGCGTATTGGCCGATGCTCCGTAACCCGCGGCAAATCCCGTGGTAGAAGTCCCCGCCGAGCCGTCGATCGTGCCGCCAAAATTTACGCTGCACGTGGCGTTAGCGGGCGACGCGCCGACCGTGGCCGAAACGCGAACGCAGACCGCGCCCGTAGGAAGGCTGGTAATGGCGTTTGTGCCGTCCGGCTTGACTTGGTTAAGGAGTGCCCACGAAATGCCCCACGTGGTCGAGGCGGGGACGGCGACCGAAACCGAGTCCCAAAGCACACCGGCGGCGTCGGTGACCGGCAACGGATTGCCCGCGCCATCCTCAAACGCAATCAGACACGTCGTTCCCGATCCCGACAAATCGCGGATCGTCAGGGCTAATGGATTAAAGTTAAGTTCCATGCGTTAGCTCGATAGGACGGTATCCGCCGTCGCTCGGTAAAAATTGGTGCCATCGCACCAAACAAAAGCGCCCCGCGCGTTCGCAATGACGATCCCGGTCCCGGTCGCGCCGATCACGTTGATCGCTTGCGATCCGGTGGTTTGGTTGGCGACAAAATGCCATCCGGCCACCAGCGGCAGGATGAGTTTTCGCTGCGCCGAAAGCGTGCCAATGACTTGAATGATGTGGTTTTGGTAAACCGCCGCCGCCGGGGTGTAGTCGGCGTCCGACGGGAAAACCGCCGCCCCGATCGGCGAGCCTGGCGCAACGCCGTTTCCGGCCAAAGAATTGATTAGGACGTCTCCGCCCGATACGTAGAGGGTTCCTGCCATTAGGGTGTGATCCTTAGCCGTCCGGCCACGGTCAAAGTCGCTCCGGTTTCCACCGTCAGCGAGTCAAACATCAAAAGTTGATGATCCAGAGGCACATAGCCCGAATCACCCGATCGAAAATGATCCTTATTGGCGACCACTGGCCCGCCGAGCCGCACGTATTTGCTGCCATCCCAAAGGTAGTTGCCGGCCAAAGTCTGCGTAATGAAGACCGTGTTGGCGCTCGGCGAGTCGCCCGGCTGCCCGACGTCTGCCGTTGACCGCATTGGGATTGCCCCCGCCAACGAAACCACGCCGGACGTGTCGAACGACGTCACTGAACCGCCCGAAGTCACGCAAGACCCAAGAAATACGCCCGTCCCGGCGGTCGGCGTCGTCGAAGGTGGCGCAGTCGTCGTGGTGTAAGTCAGCGAAACGCTCGGCGTCGAGCTAACCACCTGATATTTCAACCAAAGGTAAACCCGCGCCGTGTTGTTCGGTACCGTGATTGTCCCGCCGCTGGGCATATCGACAAGTCCGTAGATCATCGCTTGACCGGCGCCGACCGTGACCAAAAGCCCCGACGCCGATAGACCAAAACCCCAAAGCACGCCAAATCCCGAGCCGTAGGCAGTTGCAATATCGCCGCGCGTGGCGGCATTACCCAATTTCCAAAGAAGCGCTGAACTGTCCGCCGGTAGGACCTGCGGGGTGTTGGGCGAATTAGGTGTTGGCGACGATGCCGATGGGAGGGTGTAATGGGCGTTTGGCCCGGTCGGAATCGGCAGGTTAGCCGCAAGAAGTGAAATGCTCATAGTTAGCTAAGCCGCCTCCATGTGCGGCCGTTGTCGTCCGAGCGCCAATCCGACGGCCCGGTATCTCCATCAATTTGAGGGGCAAACGTTAGCTCACCCTGGGCCGAAATCGCGAACGCCACGTTAGACATTCCCCCGTCGGCGATCACCAACGGCGTACCGCTGGTATCCACGAACGTAAACGCCGAGGACCATGCGGTATCGCCCACGTCGCGGAATTGGCCCATTGCCGAGCCCGGCCCGCTGGTGCCCGAGTCGTAGACAAACCAAACCCGCATTTTCTCGCCGAACGGCCCCGATGCGGTGTAAAACGGTCCCGCGTTGCTCACAATTACCCCCTGATCGGCCCACGTTTGGCCGTCGTCGTCGCTGTATAGCCAGCTCACCGTTCGCCCCGATCGAACGACATAAAGGTCGTACCGATGGGTCGTCGGGTCGAGCTCAAAGCAACACTGCATCGCGTCGCCGTAGCTCGTGGCTTGGCCGGTGTAAACCCACGTTGGGCGGCTGCAATCCGATCGATAGAATTGGACGTCCCCGTTCATGACTGTGCCACGGTGATAGCGTCCGTGTTTGTCTTGGACAATCCAGCTTTGCGAACCGGAAATAGGCGGCCCGACGTAACCAGCGAACACCCATCCGCGCCACGGCCTTACGCGCGCGTATTCGGCGCCTCTCACCTGAACTAAGTAATTCTCGGACTCGATGTTAGATACGCGCCCCCGAAAATATTGAACGTTCCAGCCGTTTACCGCATCGGTGGAAGAGGTCGTCAGCACGTTGTGACCGCCGGTCCCATCAGGTGCGCCGGTCGGCGCGATCAACGCCACCGATGGGCGCGAGACGATGTACCGGCGCGTCGATCCGGTCATGTAGCCATACTGTCCTAGCCCGCTCCCGCTCCAATTCGACGGCGAACGCAAGGGTTCCGGGCATAGCGCCATCGGAGGAATGTTGCGGTAGGTGTTGTTGAGTACAAAGACCAGCGAAGGTCCGAGGGCGTAACCGGTCGTGAGTTGCTCTTGGTTAAACGGATCTTGCCAAAAATGCTTTAGCTGGGACCATTCGATCGTGCCCGAGGTGCCGTAGACAAACAGGCTCGCCGCGAGGTCGTGGAGGTGAACCGTGGGCTGCTGGGCTTGAAACACGGACAGGTAAAGCGCCATGTAGTCACCCGCCGACGCTTGTCCCGGCCCGATGTCCGTGTTTACCAGCGGGGTGTCTAACACCGTCGCGGTGATGGGGTCAAAAAATTGGAGCGGCCCCATCATAAGGCTTGGCCCGTTGGCGATCAGCAAAACCTGGTCCCGGGCGTTCAGTTCGAAGACCTTCATGTCCCCGATCGGGGCGGCATTGAGGACCAGCGGCGCGAACGTTACCGGCTGTGTGGTGTCGGTCGGGACGACCGTTAGCCGGAGCTTTGTCCCTTGACGAGTGTAGATCTTGCCCGTGGTTGCGAGTAGCCACGGATCGCCGCCATAGACCGTGCCGGAATCGTCGGAAGACGCGACCGATACGTAGGTGTCGGTGATGATGGAACTATCCCCGAACTGCATGGCTGCCGAGATGGACCAATGGTTATCGGTGCCGCTGGGTAGACGGTACGTTCCGGCCGAGGTGGCCACTTTGGCGGTCTGGCCGGTCTCCGACACAAGGTCAAGCCGCCACGAGGTGCAATTGGTAAGGCTCCCGGCGATTTGGACCATCTGCACGATGGCGCAATAGCCAAAAGGGTAGACGTCCCACCGGGAAAGGTCGAACTGCGCCACGTTGGCCCCCGCCGGGATCGTGATCGCGGTATCGGTCACCGAACCACCGGTTACCGGGGTGGTGCCGTTCAAAAACGACCATCGAGGAGCGGACGACGCACCTAAAGTAACTGACGGAACCGGGTTTGGCACCAGCCAGACCGAACCGTTTGAGCCCCACCAATACGACCCGGTGAACCCGCTCACGGTGTCCATCAGCGCCCCCAACGCCCGTTCCTGAAACGGCGGGACGACGTGCTCCGCGCGATGCTGGGTCCGCTCGCCGGATGGGATGATGCTGTCGTCGTAGGTCTGCCGGACGTCGTTAAAATAGCCCGCCGTCCCATCGCCGTTAACCCACAACTGGACCGATCCTTCAAGTTCCATGGACTGGACCGCGTAGAACGCGGACCAGTGAGCATGGTGCCAGCCGTTGTAGAGTTGAAACGGGACGTAAAGGTCCTGCAGATAAGGCAACGTCGCGGGCGGGTTCGGGAAGTGCGGGGAAAACGTGTAATGCGTCGTGTCAGCCGTCGTCCCCGCGCCGCCGTAGTCGGGATCGGTCGAAGGAATCGCAATCGACCCCGTGTCCACTGTGTCAAGACTCCAAGACGACGGCGGCGAGCCGTCGGAGTTGGGCGGAACCCAAATCGTCGCCCCGCCGCCGGTCAACGTTTCTTTGAACCAGTTGTAAGTGTGACTTCCCGGCAAAGTACCGCCCATCAGCGTCGTTTCCGGGGTCACCGCGTTGTCCCGAACGAGGTGGTATGACGTGCCAAGCGGGCCAAGCAGATTGGTGTACTGCCAATACGGATCGCCGCCGTCGTACATTTGCGTCGCGAGCTGGGCCGTGTCTTGCCCGTAAAACACAACGGGCGCTTCCGCGTCGGGGGCCAATCGAGTGGTCGATCGCGGATACGAAGGCAACATTGTAAAGTAAAACGTATTGGTCTCGGTCGTCGCGCTTCGCACGCCGCATAAGTAGTAGGGATGGCCAGAGCTATCGGTACGGTGCGAGGACGTGCCAAATACGCCGTACGTGGTAGCTCGTCGCGAATGAACCGTAACATCCGGAAGCCAAGTTGTCCCCGTGCCGCCGATGGCCGAATCTGCCCACGAAACCGGCGGCGTGATCCAGTTCGTCCCGTCCACCGACGCGCGCCAACCACACAACGCGTTAAACGTGGCGTTGACGTCGTAATACGCGCCATCGGCGAATTTGACCCGCCCGTAATTGGTCGAGGTCACCCCCGCGAGACATGAGCCCGTAACGTCAAGCGTGCCATTAAAGATCGGGACGCCGCTCGGCAACAATTCCCCGAGCCCATTGGCCGATGATCCCGCGCCCGCGAGCGCAAGCAATAACGTGCCGTCCGATTTGTACCAATTCACGGCATCCCATTTAGTGAGGAATTCTTGCGCCGACGTCACCCATATCTCAAAATTAACGAACTCTATGTAATGCCACGCGGTGGTAGGAAGGGCGCTTTCCGTGTGGGTGTGGCTGACCGATCCCCATTTGGCCGTGTATGTGATCGTTGGATAACCCGCAGACCATCCACCGCCGCCAATGTAATCGTCGTTGGCTTGCCCTACCGCATCAAGATTTAATTGGAACTTGGACGTGGTGCCTGCCGCCGAGGAATAAAGCCCGTTCACCTTTAGGTGAAACGCGACGTTTTTCACGCCGATCAGGTCGGAGTAAAACGACCACGACGCCGCGTCGTATCCGCATCGAACTTGAAGCTTGGCGTAATGCCGAATTCGCCCGGCAAACATTAGGCAATCACATCCGGACCGCCGACTGCCGAGTATCCGGCCATAAAATAGAACTTCCCAAATGTGCTCGATGCCGGGTTAAGATCCTGAACCGCCGGTACCCGAACGTGCGGCAGTTTGAGAATCTCGGCCATGTTGCTCGCGAACTGGTTGTTCCCCGCCTGGTGCCGTACGTAATTCTGCACGGTGCCCACCTGCTGGGAAATTTGCCGTTCTTGGGATTTTCTGAGAAGGGTTAAAGCGTCCATTAGAAAACAATTTCCTGAGCTTCGTACATGGCGAATTGCTGCGAGTCTTTCTCCGCACACGGATTTTCGGACCGAATGAGGAACGGCGTGCCGTCGATCGTCACCGGATCGTAATAGAGAAACCCGCGCTTTCGGTTTGAGTCCAATTCGTGCGTAATGAAGGCCTGCGGTGACTTCCAACTCGCCATTGTGAAGCCATGACACGTGAGGTCGTACTCGCGTCTTGCCGCCCAAGCCAACGCGTTGCCCGCTTCGCCTTCGCTGCCAAACTGCCCGGCGAGAACCGGGTTCATGTAATAAAGCGGGATGAAGCGCCCCAAATAATCCGGCGACGTCGGGTCAGCCGTCGGGACGCCGGGGTAAAAGTTGTAGCTTTTGACGTTCACCAGATCCACTGTCGAAAGGGACGCCGGGCCCTGAGGGTTGACGATGCCCATACATGAGGCATGGACAAAGTTGGCCTCCGGAGCGCGGGGATAACTGCGCAAGGTGCTTTGCCCGTGCTCGTTGAAAATCGGAATCACCGGAGCGTCCGACGTGTACGTATGCCCATCGCCGAGCGTCGAAGCCAAAGGGTAGGAAGGCAACGCCGACGGTACGCGCAAACTGCTATCGGTTTGCTGCGGCCCGGTGGTGACAAACGCCGCCCGGTATGTGTACGGAGCCGTCGGAGGGACAACGAGCCGCCATTTCCCGTACGTGCCGATGTTGTTATCAAACGTCAGAAACATCCCTAGGTAGGTGCTGATGACGTATTGCAAGTAATCGGCCATGTTTGTCAACGGGTTAAGAGTTGACTTGTCATCCGGGCCTTTGCCAAACAACCGAACCGCCGAGTAGGGTAACTCAATCATGTCGTCCCCGAAACCGCAACAGTTCAACACGCCCCGCACGACGTCCGTGACCAAATAGGGGCCATCGGGACCATAAAACGTTTGCTGCAATCCGGCGAACGTTTGCTCTTGAAGTCGCTGCCACATCCCCGACGCGCGAACGCTTAGCCGATAAGCAAGCGGACCGGGATAAACACGCCCCAAACCGCCGGGATAACGCTCCGACTCAACGCGGTTGACATAGCCCCGAAACAAGACGACTCGCTTTGAAGCGTCGGACGCGTCATATTCGGTTTCGATGCGGATGGGCATTTGCGACCGGACGCGAAGGGTCGGTAACACGTTGGCAAAGTCCACCGCATCCACCATCGCCATGCTGTGCGACGGGTCTCGATCCTGTCCGGTGATGCTGTATCCGAGCGCCCCTTTAACCGGCAAATGCAAGCCCGATCCGGTATCAAGTAGTTCGAACGGCGTCGTTGTCGTGATATCAAGCAACGCGTCACGGCTGATGCGCCATTGCGTCCAAATGGGCGTTTTGCTGCCGTCGGTCGAAGATGTGAACGAGCCTTTGACGTAATAGGACATCGGCGGTCCCGACGTGCCCCACGCGGGCGGGTTGTATTGCTTAAAGTTGTCCGCCGAGACCGCCGGCGATAAAACCGCACCCGTTTCCGCGTTGTAAAGATCGCAGGTGAACGTACTATCGCCGGGTGTTTCGGAGATCCAGTAAAGGGTGAACGGGTTCGCGGGATCAAACAGTCCCGACGGGGTGAACACGTCGTCCTTGAGCGTGCCCGAGGCGTAGTAATGCGGGGCGCCGATCGACACAATGCACGATCGGATATCCCGGCGGATGTCCACGCGAAGTGGGCAATCAACCGACGCCACGCCTTCCGATGACACCGACGGGACCGCGTAACTGTAGGTCTGGGTCTCGATGTCGTGACCCAAAATCGAATTGATCGCGTAGTTGGTCAGCGTTTGAATTAGGCCAGGAGCTGCGGCCGCACCGCATTGAATTAAGATGCTTCCCACCGGTCCACTGCCGCGAGTGGTGTACGGGCTGCACATGATGCGGATGTTGTGCTCAAAGCCGAACACGTGCCCGGCGGCCGCATAGCGAAAACTGGATCGGTTGACGAACAACCCAGTGTTGGCATCTTTCTCCAAGAGAAACGCCCGTCCGTCGCCGCAGAAGTGAACCGCGTATTGGCCCGTGCCTGTTGAATCCTTTGTTTCGCCCGCCGGGCCGGGGAAATAGAACGTGGTGATGCCGTCGGTCGAGTGAAACGGGGCGGCCAGCGGATTGAAGCTGAACGCAAACGCTCCAAGCGCCTGATACGTGGCGTTGGTGTGGATCACCCGATCCATCGGGTAATTGGCCGTCGGCAACACCGGCGACGGAAACGCCGTTTGGTCTGCCGTAAGAATCCCGGTGTCCCAATTGCCGCCCGAGACGAACTTTTTGAACCGTGGCGCGCCGGTGGATTGAACGCCCGAATCAGGATTAACGTTCGGAGCTTCAGAGTTGGTGAGCGACCGGTAGGAATTGATCTCGGCGATACAATCGCCCACCGTAAGCGCCGAAGAGTCCAAGTAGGATGTTGCACCTTCCGTGCGTTCCATCATCACGCCCGCGGCGTCGGCATAATGGCGCAAAGTCCACCCGATGCCTTGCCGTTTTTCGACGTTGCTTAGCTGGGCCGATGTGCTGCGGGCGAATTCGTTGTACTGCTTTTCGTAAGAGTACGCGGGCTGAACGAGGGCATATTCCGCATCGTCAAAAACGACGTGGGTCTTGCGGTTTGGCGTGACATCCATTAGCCTGCAAAATTCCCGTGGAACTGGGCCTCGCGTATCATTGCCGCCTGGTTTCCATACCAACCAAACGCGGGGGCAAACGCGCCCCGAGCCCGACCGCCAAACCCGAACGCGCCCCGCATGTCCTTAGCCGCGTAAACCAATTGCTCGGCGGCGTCGCTAAGTTTGTCCGCCGCTTTCTGTTGTGCCGCCGCTTGTCGCTCGGCTTTTCCGGGAACGCCGGGGATGGTTGATACGGACGAATGGGGCAGCAAGTCGGTGAGTTTGCCGAGCCCGTCAATGGCATAAATCGCGAACTTTTGCGCCAATCGTTCGGCTTGCTGCTTGTAGCTGTCAAACTTGGCCAAAATCTGGTCCGCCTCTTTTTGTTCGTTAGCGTTTGGCCCCGAGAACGCTAAAGCATCCTGCAATTGGTCGGGGTTAAGGCTGCGCAACCGTCGGTATTGGTTAAGCCCCAACGCCTCGCCGAATCGCGCCGCCTGCTGCGGGTCTTTGATGTTGACGAATTGCTTGATCTGGTCGATAAGCTGGGCCGCGCCGCCAGGTCGTCGAGCTGCATCCTCGGTTACTTGATCAAGCGAAACACCTGCCGCGCCAGACAACCCCGCGAGCTTTGACGCATCGGCCAGATTGGCCTTTCCCCTGAATTGAAAATCGCCAAACTCCGTGATCGATTGAACCGCGTTTCCGGCCACGACCGCGAGCCCGGCAATTGCCGCCGTGACCAACGCTACCGGGTTGTCAAGATTTTTGAATGCAAACGTGGCTAAGTTAATTGCGCCAACGAGGCTGCTCGCGTTGCTTCCTGCTCCGATGGCCGTGGTCAGCGACGGAATAGATCCGGGAACGGGAGCATTCGACGGCGGCGCGGGAAGCTGCTGCGTCACTGCACCGGCATCCGTCGGGACTTTGATGGTGACGTTTGACAACCCACGACCGGCGGACGCCACCTGCTGGAATTTGGTGGTCACATCGTCGAGTTGTTTGCCGATGCCGGTCAGCGATTTGGAGATCAAATCAAACGAGGCGGCGATCGCTTCGGCTCCGGTGAGTTTCAGTTCAAAAGTCATTGTTTCTGCCTTTGTGGGCTAAAATGAATCCGTGACGCCCCAATCGGGTTTGTGCCCTAACTGCCAAAATGTCATCTGGCTAACGGGCCATGCGTGCCCGCATTGCGGAGCTATGCCGTTCCCGCCTTCGCGCGAAATGATTGCCGGGATGTGGGGATGTTTCTTTTTGGGCGTCTTTGTTGGGCCAAACGGGTCTGCGCCCGTGATGACGTTTTGCCAAATCGCTTGGCTGGTGTCGATCACCCTTTCGATCTATCTTGCTTTGAGGCAAAATCCGACCGACAAACGCCATGGCAAAATTTGCCTTATCCTGAATTTGGTGATCGTGGCGGCAGTGATTTTGCTACTGCCAAGCCATCCGAAAGCGCCGCCGCCTGCGCCGGTACCGGATGATCCTATTCTCCAATCTCGATGATGTCGTCAAGCCATCGGCTCGACGGCTCCGGTACGTCGAGACCTTTGCGCCCCGCTAAACGTTCGTTGATCGACCACAGCAAGCGGTCCTGCCGCACGTCGAGGTAAGGGTGGCGGCCGTGATTAGCCACCACCGTTTGCGCTAACCGGCTAGGGCCTTTTTTTTTGAAAGGAGATTCCGCGCGTCGTTGGTGATCTGGTCGAACTCGTCCTCGGCGGCGACGCTCATTGCCACGAAGTCCTCCCACTCCCAAGGCTGCCAGCCCGGCTGTCCGTTGTCGGTTTGCATCATGACAAGCGTAGCCGCAGATTGAGCAAGCGAACGACTGATAGGCACCGCGCGCCCGCCAATCGCCGGGAAACACGTGTCCGAATCGGGACCGTAGATTTCCAGCTTTGCGGCCGCCAATTCGGACGCATACATCTGCTCGGCAATCCCGATCGCGCGAAGAATGACGCGCCCCGAAACCCCAAAATCGCGAGCGATTTCGGGGCGCGGAGCCAATTCCATTGAAAAGAAGTTGGGTTTCATTAGGAGAACGCGGGGTTGGCGATGTAAGAGCCAGACGAGGACACGGCGACGGTTTCAACGGTCATCTGTCCAACCGTCTTGCCTTTGCGGTACGACGGGTTGTAGCGAATCCATTTCACGTAGGCGGTTTCGGTTCGCACCGTGGTTCCCGCGTTATTCTTCCACGTGGCAACGAGCTTGATGTAACGCGACGTGCGGGCCAGCAAATCAAGGGCGTTGGCGCTTGCCGTTACGCCCGTGCCGCCGGTCGGAGCGAGTGCCTGCATGATTTCGCTCAGCGTGTAGGTAGTTTGCTGGGTGATATCGACGTTATTCACATAACCGCAGTCCATCGGAGAGATGTTCTCCATTTGGTATTCGGTTTGAGCGTTTTGCCCCGCGTCGCCGTCGAGGATGCCGGTAAACACGACCGGTCCGAGACTGTTGTCAGACAAAATGCCAGTGGTCGCGGCAACATCTTGCGGGGTGGCCGCAAACGTTACGTTTTTACCCAAAAAGGGAATGAGGATGGCGTTAGACATTATTGCTGCTCCTGCGCGGGCGGCTGGGCCGGTTGCTCAGTCGGCGTCGTTTGAGGATCAACCACGACGCGCGGGTCGTTGTCCTCGACTTCAATAATCTGGGTTTGGCCCCCAAACCCGTGAATGGTTAGCGTTTTCATATCTGATTGATCCTGTCTAGAGCCTGCTGCAAATTGGACATCCGCACCGGCAAAACCTCGGCTTCGGCGCGCTCGACGATCGGCCGCCGGATCTGTAAATTTGTCGGCGTCGCGTCGAGAAATTGGGCGTGCTGCGTGTTGTTGACAACTTGGTTTGTCATCGCGTCTCCCTGGAAATATCCCGGCTGCTGCTGCCACCCCGCCGCGAATTCGCCGGTTTGGATGTTGATCACGCCCGCGTCGCCCCCGTTGGGGATTGGTCCGCGCGGCCCGGCTGCGCCAATCGGTCCATAGCCGTACGGATGGCCAAAACCTCCGCGCGCCACCGGGGTTGATAACATGCGTTCGGTCGCCGTGCCCGATGACCGGCGGTGCAACACGTCGGCGGCAAAATCAAGCGTTTTATGCTCCGCAAATTCCAATTCGGCGAGCGCCTCGGCTTTGGCTTGTTGCACGGCTTTTGCGGCTTCGGCAAACGTCACGAGTTGTCCCTGGGCAATAGCTTTTGCCACGAAACCGACCCACCCACCGCGCGAACCTGCGACATCACCGCGAGAACCTCGTTTGCCGGGTTCATGTCGGACGAATCAATCGTTGCCTGTTCCACCTCAGTGAAAGTTGTGAACCCGCGCGAGTAGACATAGCTGGACAACGCGTACAATTTGGCGTTAACGGTGAGCTGCGTCGCGCCGTTGGCCTCCGAATCGATGTAGAACACCGTCACTGGAGCCCATGTTACGTGCCGATCCATGCACCAAGCGGGCTCATTGACGAGGTGGCCGAAACACAGAAACGCGTACGGCAAACTCGGCGATCCGTCGGCCATGCGGTTAACAATGTTGGTCCGCAGAGCTTGCAACGCCGTGAAGAAGTTCGAGACCGACGCCGAGCCGGGAAGAACGATTTCCGGCCACACCGTGTTAATGGTGGACATCCACTCGGCTTGAAACGCGGGTAGAAAATCGCTCATAAGGTGTAAACCAACGGCGCGGGTGTCGGGGTCATGTACCAGGTTTGGTAACCGGTAATGGGCCGTACGTCCGGCTCACCGACAACGGTCATCCACATTGTGCGGCCATCGCGCGTGGTGATAAAAAGGACGTCTTCCGCGTTAATATCCAGCGACATCGGGCCATCGCCCACGTCCGACGTCACCAGGTTTTGCCGCTTCAATACCACGGGGATTGGGCCTAACTTTTCGTCAAAGTTCTTGGTTCCGTGATGAAAAAATTTGTAGCCAGAGTGAACCTTTTTGTACCCTTGGTTCCAGTTGCCCGCCGAATCCCGCGCGGTGTTTTGCAGCCGGTACACGTCGCACGTGTCAAGGTCGTTGGCGGTCGTACGGGTAATCATACGAACGGGGCCTCGGTTTTTCGGAGGAATTGGCGGAGCGGTCGCCGGTACAGGTTGCAAACGTCGTCGAACGTCGCCCGCCAGTTAGCAAGCTGCCCGATCGGCGAATCAGAGTAGGTTGCAGAATAATCCATATCCTTGACGCTAATCTGAACGCCGTCGGCGGTGGTTCGGTAAGCGTCGGCAATGTCGGCCGCTGCTTTGCCTCGCACGGCGTCCCACACGTCGGGGATGATTGTCGCGCCGTAACCCCACGTGCCGGTGATCGCCACGTTACTCCTTCCCTGCGGCCAGTAAGTGAACCAACCGTAAAGCACGTTTGGCGGCCCTTGAAGAATCTGGATTTTGTTGTTCGCAAAGAGGTTCTGCGAAACCGTGTAATACCCAAGAAGGTTAATGGGCGTCGCCTGCGGCACCGTGAAAAGCGTAATCTCGCTGACGCTTACATAATCGTCCACAAACAGTTCACCGGTACCCGATCCGTCGAAGTATCGGGTTTCGCCGTCCGAGCCTTTGAGAAATTGCCGGTTGGTTTTCTTTGTCAGCGTTTGAACGGCGGCGTTTATTTTGACGGTAATTTCGTCGTCCGACACGCCTGATCCAAGCGTGATTCGGGTAGCGGCAATTAGGGATCGCACGTCCGACGCGGTGGGCCAAACGGTGTAGGTAGTCATTGTAGGGATGGGGCGGGACATCCGCCCCGAGGTCGTGCCCGTTAGGGCATTGCGTTACCGACGGTCGCCGAATAGGTGATGGTCGGAGTAGAACCACTGCCCGCGACTGTGGCCGTCAGACGGATGGTCGCCGCCGTATTCGGTACCGCCATAAGCGGCGTGACGAACGGGATGTCAATCTCACCGGCTTGCGCGGTCGTGCTCAACGCGATGGGCGCGGCTGCGCCGATGTTCTGGTAGGTCGAGCCGTCGGGCGCAAAATCGATGTTAAACGTCACCGAGTTATTGCCCGAAACGTTGGTCGCGGCAGAATAGAGAATCCGCGCAACCAACGGCTTTCGGTTGCCGTTGGGCCAGGAAAGCCCCGACCCGCTGTAGGTCGAGGTCTGAGTCGTCGAGGTCTGAAGGACTAGAAGGGCGTCAACCATTTCGTTAAGCCACCTTGATATCGTAGATGCGGCCAATTCCGCGCGTGTACTGCTGGTAGAGACCGATCGCCCATTCGAGGAAGATTCGGTACATGTTGGGTTCGTCCGGTCGAAGGCCAATGTTCTGAGCGCGAAACGGCTCCATCTGCCAACCGGCGAACGAGTCCTCGCCGTACTTCACGCCGTAGACCGAAGTGTAAGTCGAGGAGCCATTGGCACCCGCCGAGGTCTCCGTGTTGGTGATAATCTCGGTCGTCTGGTCGGCCTTGACACCGATGGAACGCACGATTGCGTTTCGGTAGGTCATCACGCGGCGCTCAAACGCGTCTTTGGTCATGTCAAAACCGCCGCCGGCACCGAGCAACCGAATCGCTGCGGCAAGTCGCCGGCGGAGGTTTCGGTTCATGTAGAGCGTTACGTTATCGCCGTCCGGGGACCCGATTTCGTCCAAAAGCTGGTCAATGTAGCGAATGAACGTGTTCGCGTTGGTCGCGCTCATGCCCGAGTCCGACAAATCCACGCCGCCCGCGTTGATTTTGCACGCGGAATTGGTGCCCCACGACGTGGTGTCGTCGAGTCGTTGCCGAATGCCAACAAACGAATCCGCGTTACCGGACGCGTGGTTATTGTTGAAGAACTTGTCCGTGATATCGTAGCTAATCGCCCTAAGTTGCATATTCACCTGGACTTCGGCGGGGTTGCCGACCGCGTTTTTGTCCATGAGAAGAAGCCGGTCGATATCCACGAGCTGGGACAATACGTACGCCTGTTCGGAAAACGGCGAGGACGAACCCGAAGAAACCACTGCCGAACCGTTTAGTTTGCGCCAGTTGACCGCCGGGAGGTTTCCGACGACGCGCGAACCGTTGGCTTTTAGCGTCGGGTTAGTCTGGAAAGGGATGTCATTCAGAACGGAATGCACATCAAGCAGGGAAAAAACGACACGCTGGATTAGCGATTCGTTGGAGATAGCAGCGTATTGCTGCAATGTCATCGAAGATGACGAAATACCGGTAGGCACTTTGTTTGCTCCTTTTTAGTGAGCCTCACCCCAAGGGTTAGCGCGGGTGGAACGCGGTCAAAGTGTCTCGCTCGTGTTCTAGAGGCGCGGAGCGGTCGCGCCCTGGGCTTACTGCGGCTTGACGCCGGTAATGGTCGTTCCGTCAAGGGCTTTGACGGTGGTGGTTTCGGGAGAAACTAGGGAGTCGCGAAGACTGATCCCGCCCCATTGGCTGGGTGGCATTGACGCTTTGGGCTCGGCCACATGCGAAACGGAACCCGGCTGCGCGGGCTGCGTCACCGTTCCCGCCGATCGAATCACGGCGGGGACGATTAGATCTTTGGCCGTACGCAAGGCGTCAAGTCGCTCGGCATAGCTGCCCGTCGAGGACAGTTTCGCGACTTTCTCGCGGGCGGATTCCGGCAAAGACGCCATTTCCGCGTCGTAAAGGTTTCGAAACGCCGTCTCGTATTTGGCCGTTTCGCCTTGCAACGCTTCGGCTTTGGTTTTAAACCCCAAAAGATCCTCGCGTTCGGCCTTGAGTCGGTCGATTTCATCGAGTTTGGCCCGTTCGATTTCGGTCAATTTGGCCCGCAATTGCTCGGCCTCGGCAGCTTTGGACTTTAGCCCTTCGGCTTCGCGTAAAGCCTCATCCCGCTTGCGGATCTCTTCGCGAAGGCTTCGGATTACGGAGTTGTCTTCACCGCCCGATCCCGCGCCGGTGTCTGCGTTTCGATAGATTCCCTTCATGCTTCCACCCGCCGGTAAACGCTGCAATGGGTTGCGCTGTCCCATTCCACCCATTGGACTTTCACCCCGCCCAATTCCACGGCAATTTGATTTTCGTCGAGGTACGGGGCGCAAGGTGTGCTTTTACCCGTGAACTCGTCGATCCGTGAATTTCGGTGCGGGTTGCCCTGCCACGGCTGCCCAAACCAGACAAACGCGTCGGATGGGCCGGAAAAGCCCAATTCGGGGTCAAAATGAGCGACGTAACCGCGCGCCTGATCGGCGCGCCAATCGCCTAAACTCTCCGCTTTAGCCTGCGGGTCGGCAGTTGTTCTTGCCATGAGGTTTTGTGTTGCTCCGGATAACGCCGGGTCGTTTGCCGTCAGAAACTGATAAATTGGCCGTCCACGCGAAGGCGGCAATGGCAGAAAACTTTGCACTCGCTTCTGCCGTCACCCGGCACGGCGGGAAGGGTGTCAACGGTATACGGACCGGCGGCAGCCCATGCGGGGCAGTCCATGCAATGGTCTTCGTTGTCACCTGGCACCCAATCGATCGGGACATATGGTGCAATACCAAGAAGCAAACCGACATTTGCACTGCCGCGAGTTCGCTCGGCGTACATTAATGCCCGATTGGTGATTGGCTTTTCGCGCGCCTCCTCTTTGCCGTCGTCGGTCAACGTCCAGTAGCGCGGGTCGCGGTTTTGTAGCTCTTCCATGAAGAACCGAAGGAAGTCGGCCTGGGCCGACATTGTTTCGGCGGTTTCGTTTATCGCCGCTTGCGTCCCGACCTGAACGCCCATGCTTGCCGCCCCAGCTTGGTAAGCCCTAGCGTGCGCCGGTTGCAACGTCGCCAACATGTTCGCGCCAAATTGACTCGGGCTAATGACCTGCGACGCAAGGGCGATCGAATGGGCCCGAACTTCTAACTCGGTCGTCGAAAGCAACGTGGCAAAGATCGCCGCCCAATATCGCCGATGAGCGCCTCGGTTATGCGGGCTGATTTCGATGATGTGGCCGCGCCGCCGCTCCAGCGTTTGCGTGCGGAATCGCTCGTTAACTTTCATCCGTCATGCCCCGCCGAGCCCGCTCAAAGTTGCTCGCGGCGGTCGCGGCCATTTCTTTTTCGGCGACTTCTTGTTCAGCTTTGGCTTGTTCGGTTTCCGCGACCAACGCGTCAACATCAATAATGTTGTCCTGCTCGGCGATCGCCATCACGGCGCGCGGGTGAGTCGTGAGACCGTTGTTAAGCAACGTGACTTCATAGGTAGCGATCTGGTTCTTTTCTTCGGGCGTCAGCGGCCAGTACGGTCCCCAGTGGATCTGGACGTCATCCACTTTGGACCATCCTTTAATGCCGAGATGCGCCATTCCTTGCGCCATCCGTTCAAAAAACACACAGATTCCGTCCTCGCCATACGTGGTCCGCTTGCTGTCGGTCATTTCAATCAACGGCGCGTAAAGTTGGGTCAGGACCGCGCTGGTGAGATTTCCTTTATTTGTCACTTCGCCGGGATTGATCTCGACGCTGCCAACGCATTCAAGAATCATGCGTTTGAGGTCCTGAGCAAATTCGCGAAGGTGCGGCCGCAAACCCACATCGGCGGTCAGGGTTTCAATTCGCCCCGGCGGTCCGTCGGCATTCTTGGACTCAAGAACCTGCGTGCCGAGTGGTCCATCCGCGCCAGCGGAATCCTCCGTTGGGGCCTGAAGGTCGATGTACGCGCGCTTCGGCGTGATCGCAGATTGGTTATTCTTATGCGCGAGGTCGTACGTAAAATTGAAGAGGTCGATGACGTGATACACGGACCATAAATCACCTTCGCCGGTCTCGCGTCCTACTTCTTGGTTTTTGATGTACCAGAGCGGGATAACCCCAAATTCGTTGGGCCGTCGCTCGCTTGGCTCCCATTTGTCGTACACATCAACGATGTTGGCGACGCTGTTAGGATCGTTGCCCCATGCCTTCTCAAGCACCATCATCGGCAACGGCTTGTAAAGTTGAAGCGTCGTGTCTGTCCAGTCCTCGCGGTACCAGTTCCAAACGCCGTTTTTCGCGTCGTACATTGGAAACTGTACGCGAGCCATAAGGAGATTTTGCGAATCTGCCGGGTCCCAGTAAAACCGCACATACTCGGCGGGGTCAAGCACATGGATTCGGATTCCGCCTTCGTCTTCGTTGTAAGACCACTTAAGCGCCACGCCGCCACTGAGCGCCCCGGTAACGGCCATCGCTTTGGCCCGGCTCGCCATGTTATTGGCGGTCCACGCGTCGTTTACTAGCTCGCCCACCTGGTTGTTTTTGGGGCATCGAAACGTGACGCCTTTCCCAAAGAGCCAAGTTGCGCCGCGGCTGACGATTTTGCGAGGCAGCGGCAAACATCGCGGCAACGGGCCGCGCTCTTCCGTTTTCCATTCCGCCGTCATCGCCGAATACACGGGATAGGGCGCAAGGTTGTGATACGCTCGCGCGGCTCGGCTGATAATTCGCACGGCGTCAAACCCCGGCGGATTGTTGCGGGTGCCGATAAGGTCGTTAGGGTTCTGAATCATAAAAAAGATTGAGCATTTGCCCTAAGCGGGGTTCCGCGTCGTTTGGTAACTCTAATTTCGTTGACCGCATCGGCGAACGCGTCGGCCTGGTCGTCGTAAAAGTGATCTTCATCCGCGCGGAACTGCCGCAATTCTTCGGAGAAAGGCCAGTTCCATTCCCCACGAACCAAAAACACGTTGCTTTCGTTGACCAGCTCGGCGGCATTTTCACCGCGCGTGGCTTTCTTGCCAGTCACGGGTTTTGAAACCACGTCAAATCCGGCCAGCATTTCCTTGAGCGCCACCACCTGAAAAGAACCAGCTTGCGCCGGATCTTCGGGAAGGTGGGTCTTTGCCGTGCCTTTGGCCGCATGGGCAAACGAAAACCGCTCTGCCCCACCCGCACGAAAATAACCGCGATCATCAATGTCGTCGGGGCCGTAAACCTTAAACTGCGCATCACGTCGAGCCGTGCGAAGGATTAACTCGCGAACGCCGCGCGGCTCGAACTGGTGGCGTACGACGTCGAGCACGTAGATTTGGCCATTCTCGGCTGCCCCAACAAGCACACCAACAGTCCAGTCGCCGCCGTTTTGTGTCGCGGCAAGATCCCACGCCCGAACGAGTCGGAGCTTGACGCCTGGCGGAATTGCGTCCACGTATTGCAAACGCGTGTGGTCGTAAAAGAACCCGTTCGCGCCACTAACCTCGTGCTGAGCTTCGCGTCGAAACGCCGACCATCCCCATTGGATAATTTGGCGTTGGCACGTTTCAAGCGACTGTCCCGCCCATGTCGGCGTGCCCCCGATTATGCGTTTGTAGGTGCGGCCATTGGGCAGCGTCGAGTCTTCGACTTGCAGATTTTCGACCGCCGGAATCGGCCCCACGATATCCGCGTCAAGCAAATAATCCGCGCGGCGATGAACAATCCGCGCCACGATCCCATCATCAATGATGAGGTTTTGCAGAAACAGAATCACGCAGTCCGACGATCCCGCCGGAAGCAGTGATTGCGTGATGGCAACCTCTTTTTTACCGGTCGTCGCGGGCGTGTCTCGGCGAGAATCGATGTCGTCGAATACGATGATGTCGGGCCGAAACTCGTCGAGCTTGACACCACGCGCCGCGACGTCCAGCCCAATGCCCGCCAAGTTAAACCCGTTCGACGCGCGAAGCTGATCACGCCGCCAGCCTTTGGAA
>Ga0007806_1000080_pt1 | contig 29453 bp, 10 predicted proteins | sample CryBogCBE18Aug09_FD_71192 | JGI IMG/M metagenome (GOLD analysis project Ga0007806, IMG submission 71192) | Freshwater microbial communities from Crystal Bog, Wisconsin, USA - CBE18Aug09 | ecosystem: Environmental > Aquatic > Freshwater > Lake | place: Crystal Bog, Wisconsin, USA | collected...
TGTTTGGCAATATAAGATCGTGCTGCTTGTATTCTGGTTCTAGGTAGCTGCTAAAACTTGCTTTGCTTTTGTGAATTTCTGCTAGTAGATCTTTGTTATTTAGGTATTTTTGCCTTCTGCCTGAAGGGTTTACGATTAATGAATTCGGCATATTTTAGATGCTCTCCTATTGGACATATTATAGCAATAAAATCGTAAAATGTCAACCAAATGTATAAAGTATGTAGTTTATTTATCGGAGTAAATACACTATACGAATTCTATAGGAAATAATAATGGCGGGATATGATTTTGTTGTAAATGCAAGTGGAGGATTGTTATCTGGGTCTGCATCAGATTATACATCACCTACTCAATATACACTTGATACCGGAGAGAGCCAGTCGTTGTACGGTCCTCAACAGCTCGGCCCGTTTACTGCTGAACAGTTATCGCAGATTAGTACACAACCTTTTGGGACAGTAAATGGCGTTCAGGTATCTTTACTAACAATTGGTGGCCAGACGGTACAAATGCCGACGGAAAATGTCTCGAGTCTTATTGCATCTATTCCGGCTGCACAATCTAACATTGCAGGACAGGTTAGTTCTGCTCAAGCTGCGGTTAATCCTGCTCCGTCGGCACCTATCACAGACAATAATCCAACAATTACTAATTCCGACACAACGGTCTCTACAACATCAGATAATGGAATAACTACTACTGTTACTACTACTGACACTTCGGTTTCTACAGGAAGTGATGGTAATAGCGCAGATAATCCTACTGATCCGCAGCAGCCGGCAGTAGCAAGTGCTGCTATCCCTGAAACCCAGGGTGATGAAATTGTAGTAAATGCTCCTGTAGCTGATAATAATCCGGGTAGTTTAGACGATAGTGTTTATAGTCAAAGTTCGGATATTGGTGATGATACTAGTATTCCGGAAGAAGATACTTCTGCTCCGATAAATGGCATGCCGCCCGCTCCACAAGCAGCTAAGGCAACATGGAATGGTGCAAAGGATCTTCGAGCAAAATTACGAGTTCCTAGATCATATCTAGTTGGACCTGCGGCAGGTCCTAATAATATTTTAGCTAATAATGGAGGAATTCTATTTCCTTATACTCCAGATATTTCTGTAGATAATAAAGCTGATTATGCACAACAAAATCCTCTGCATTCGATATATTCTCAGTATTTTTATAAAAATAGTTCTACTGGACCGATTTCTATCTCTGCTAAATTTACAGTACAGAATGAACAAGAAGGCGCAATCTTACTTGGGATAATCCATCTTCTGAGAGCGTTAACTAAGATGAGATTCGGTGATGATCCACAAAAAGGTAGTCCGCCTCCTGTTTGTCGATTAGATGCATATGGTGATTACATGATGCAAAATGTACCAGTAGCAGTAACGTCGTGGAAACATACACTGCCTATTGATGTTGATTATATTACAGTAGGTAGACCTGGTAGTTCTACAATGTACGGGGTCTCTATGGTTCCGGTTCTTAGTACAATTTCGATAGATTTAAATATCATGTACAGTCGTCAAGAAATGCTGAACTTTAATATTCCAGATTGGCTCAATGGCAATCTTAAAGGGAGTGGTTATCTATAATGCCTAATTACAATTCAGGAAGCCCGTATTCACAAACATCTATTATTAATGGATACCTTGACGTACTAAATTTTGTAGATATTCCCGAGTATGCAGATGATGTGCAATTTACACTAACTTCGAGATATCTTCATAGACCCGATCTATTGGCATATGATGTGTATGGAAATGTTGAATGGTGGTGGGTATTTGCAGTTAGAAATAAAGATGTAATTAAAGATTCTATATTTGATTTTCTTCCAGGGCAGACAATATTTTTACCAAAGACAGCTACTATTAAGGCTGCGATAGGAATTTAAATGGCTGCGTCACCTACACCTGCAAATCTACCTTCATTAACGCCTGCTGCTCGGAATTATGCAGCAGCATCCGTCACTGATACTCAGACTACTCCTCCGCCTGCAAATAATCAAAATACTGCTCAACAAAAAACCACTAGCAGTGTATCTTCTTCGTCGACTTCGACATCATATCTTCCGGCAGTCGAAAAAAATATTCTAAACAATTATCGATCTTGGAACTATAATTTTACAATGGCGGCGTTACCAAAAGAAGTTATAAGCAACACTACAGAATCATTAATCGCAGATGCTATTTCTAAATATACTGTATTAGATTCTGCAGGTAAAGGTACTTCTGGAATTCAAGTTAGTCAAAGTGTAGCAACATCAGGTGCTACTACATCATCTGCTGTTTCTAACCTAATTGAAGGATTTAACAAAAATAGCCCAGGCCGGTTTGATATGTATATTGATGATGTTAGCATTGACAGTATTATTGGTGCAGGAAGTAATCAGTCAGGTACTGCAATTGCAACCGGTATAAAATTTACTGTAATTGAACCATATAGTATGAATGGTCTTGTTGAAGCTATGCAGGTAGCTGCACAGGCTGCAGGCTGGGGAGATTATAAAGATGCAACATTTTGTTTAAGAATGCAATTTAATGGTTACAAAGACTCTGATCCTGTTGAAACAGCAATTCCTGAAATAATTCCTAACTCGACGAGATTTTTTTGTATTACTATCACGGGAATTGAAGTAGAAGTAACAGAACAAGGAACAAAATATCTATGTTCGGCAGTTCCTACTAATCAATTAGGTTTTGGTACACCGAATTTACAGACATCTGATATCAAAGTAGAAGGCAATTATGTCTGGGAAGTATTACAGAGTTATTTCAAAGCAATTAATTTTATGGTGCAAGATGATGCTAAAAAATCTCGAGGCGATCAGAATGCTAAATGTGATACTTACGAAATCTCATGTCCGATTTTATCTACTCCTGATTCACCTCAAGATATAATGAAAGCAATGCTTTATAGTCCTAGATCAAACATTTCTTTTCCGACTTCAGGACCTAATTCCTATCAAAGCGACATTATCAAAGCTAAGATCAACGACGGATTAAAAGAAGTAAACGTATTTCAGACTGCTGATCCTGCAACCACTAAAAGTGGATATGCAGGTGCAAGACCTGCTGGCGCCGCAGCATCTCCTCAATCAGCAACTCCTGCAAAAACAACAACTCCGCCGGCATCGGCTACTAATACATCTTCGGCTCCTGCTGCTTCGGCTACTTCTGCATCTACAATTTATGTGCCGTCCTCTGGTGCTCCTACTACTACACCACCTACAAGTGCATTATCTAACACAGATCCTGCAACTGGAAAATTGGTTCCTACTAAAGGAACTGTAATATTTTCTGCAGGTAAGCAAATTCACGATGCTATCGCAGCATTGGTACGAGATAGTGAATATGTTAGAGTAGACGTATTACAAAAGCAATTAGACGCTGCAAAAAAAGGTGACAAAATGGTTACTTATTTTACAGTTCGTATGGAAATAGATGTTGGTGATTATGATCCGGTAGGTAACAAATATTTTAAAAATTATCGGTATATATTAGAACCTTATCGAATGGTATATACTAGAATTCCTGGACAAGAGCAAGGACAAGACGACTTAACTGCAATAACTAAACAAATTAAAAGAGAATATAACTACATTTATACTGGATTGAATGTAGATATTCTAAAATTTCAATTAAAATTTGATAATTTGTATTTTACTGCGGTTCCTCCTAAACTAGGTAATCGAGCTGAATCTGTATCTGTAACTGGATCGGCAGCTCCGTCGAATAAGGTAAACGCTACACAGGGTAATTCTAATGCTCCTGTCGCTAATAGTTCTCCGTCTACTATTCAATCTAAACAATCTAATTCTACGGCAGCCCCGTCAGCATCGTCAACTTCTCAACCTGCATCAACAACTCCTGGAATTTCGACTCCAGCTACACAGATTGACCCTAATTCTAACAATTTACCCATTACAGCATCGGGGCAACAGCAAGCTGATCCGTATTATAAATTGGCACAGACAATGCATGATGCAGTATTGAGCACTCACGGTACTGGTATGATTACTGCTAATATGGAAATTTTAGGAGATCCATATTTCTTAGTTACTGGAGGTATGGGAAATCAAAATTTACAATTAACTAGTCAATATCTGACAACTGATGGTCAAGCACCAACTACTCAAGGTGAGGTATATCTTAATATTAATTTTAGAAATCCTATAGACATGCACTCGACTGGAGTTGATGACGGTTTTGCACAATTTGATGATAAGAATCGTTTACCATTTAGTGGAATTTATAGGATTACTAATCTAGTAAACAATTTTAAAGGTGGAGTCTTTACTCAAGAAGTTGATGTTATTCGAGTAGACGGGCAAGTACTTGGTAAACAAACCCCTGCTCCGGCAAGTGATTTGACTACTACAGCTTCTGCAGACCCAGGAACACAGGTTACTCAGGACTCTAAGCCTTCTACAATTCCTTCTATTGGTATTACACCGGATAGCATTAATCTCGGCAATCTACTTAATCGAGGATTTCCTAGTCAAGGGCTTCCTGGAGTACCAAGTAATTTTACTAATGGATTATCTAGTTTAGCAAGTGCAGTAAATCAATCTGCTAATAATTTGTTATCTCAAGTTTCAGGCGCACTAGGATCTGTAACCGGATCTCCGTTGAGTTCTATAAATGGTTTGCTATCTCAAGTTTCGGGAGTAACTGGACAGGTTAGCGCGATTGCAAATCAATTAGGAGCCAATCCATTAGGATCAAATCCGTTAGGTGGTGTTAATCCATTAACACAAGGAGTTAGTATATCGCCTTCGGCCCTGGGCGCTGTATTATCTACACCTAATTTATCAGCTGCTGCAATTAGTGCAGCAGGATCTGCAATTGGCAATATTGCTAATATTTCTAATGCCGCAGTAGGCCTAGCTAATAATGTAGTCGATTCTATTGCATCGCAGGTACCTGTAGGGACTGCGGTTCCTGCTAGCATCACTGATTTAACGCAGAGTGTTAGTGGATTGGCTGGATCAAATGTTTCTAGTTTAATTGGTGGTGTTGGAAATGCGATTAATAATTTACAAAATGCAGTTCCTACTGATATTTCCGGAATTAGTTCACAATTAGGTATTGATCCTTCTGTATTGTCTGGACTAGATCCGTTACTTTCTAGCAATCTTACCAGTCAATTAGAAAGTGTTGCTGCGTTAGTTCCGGTGAATACTAACATTACTGGGTTAGAGGACAGCGGAGTGGTCTTTAAAAATATATCAGGATATCAGCTGCCTAATTTGCCAGCATTACAGCCTAGTATACCTGCTCCAGATGCATTAATTGATCCGGCATTAGACTCGTTAACTACTAATTTTGGAAATGTCAGTAGTGTAATCGGTGATGCAACTAATCTTCCGGCATTAACTGATCTCACTAGCATAACAAATCCATTAGGAAATGTAACTTCGGGAGTTGCCGGAGCATTAGGTTCTGCGCAATCTGTGGTAGGACAAATATCAAATATTCAAGGACAGGTAAATTCTGTTGTAGGAAACGCTTTAGGAGTGAGCAACGCAGTAGGCTCGTTGTCTCAAAATGCAATAAGTGGCTTATCATCTGCTGCTGCTGGTTTAGGTTCAGTTGAAAGTGCTATTTCTAATGTTTCTTCGATAGCACAAGTAGGAACTTCAAACTTAGCAGCTAGTGCTAATGCCATTTTGGGAAGCAAACAAACTTTAAGTCCGCTAACTAAATTGATACAAAATTCTAATATTCAAGGAAGCATATAATGGCAGTTAATACACGGTCACAGGAAAATTCATTAATTAATCCTGGTCCATATCTAGCAACGATTGTTAACCATTTAGATCCCACCTACATGGGCAGTTTGCAAGTTACTCTGCTGAAATCAATTCCAGGTGTTGCTCAAACAGAAACATCTAATGTTATCGTAAAATATTGTAGTCCTTTCTTTGGTGCTACGGCCCAGAAATATGAAGGCAATAATTCTTCTAACTTTGATGATGTACAGAAAGCCTATGGATTTTGGATGGTTCCGCCGGATATCGGTTCCACGGTTATGGTCATGTTCATTGGCGGAGACATTAACCAAGGATATTGGTTCGGGTGTGTTCCTGACACTTATCAAAATCAAGAAGTTCCTGGTATAGCAGCAAGTCAATATTCTGCAATGTCTCCGGAACAATTGAAAAAATATGGAACACGTAATGTTCCTGTTGCTGAATACCATAAAAGTAGTAGAGCAATGGAAGATCCTAATCCGGATAAGTTTACTAAGCCGGTGCATCCTTTTGCAGATCGTCTTGTAAATCAAGGATTATTAATCGACGACGTCCGCGGCGTTACATCTAGTAGTGCAAGACGAGAAGTTCCGAGCAGAGTTTTTGGGATTAGTACCCCGGGTCCCGTAGACACTGGATCTCCTTTAAAAGAAGCTGGATTCCAGTCTGGTGCTGGATCTATAATGTTACCAGTGAGTCGACTAGGCGGACATCAATTTGTAATGGATGATGGAGATGTTGACGGTAAGAATGAATTATTTAGAATTCGAACTAGAACTGGGCATCAAATTCTATTACACAATTCTTCGGATTTAATCTATATCGGAAATAGTAAAGGTTCAGCTTGGATAGAACTTACATCTAATGGTAAAATTGACGTATATGCCCAAGATAGCATTAGTATGCATACCGAAGCTGACTTTAATTTTTTTGCTGACAGAGATGTTAATATAGAAGCAGGCCGAAGCATTAAGATGAAATCAAACACAACGTTTGATTTAGATTGCGGAAACACAGTCACCGTGATAGGAAAGACAGCTGGAATTCTTCAGTTTGGAGATGACTATAATCTATCCACTGGTGGTAATATAAATCAAACATCTGCAGGTGATTCTTCATACATTAGTGGAGGAGATATGTATTCAAATGCATCAGGTGACAATAATGTAACTGGTGCAAATTGGATGGTTAGTGCAGGAACTACTAACATTTCATCAAGTCACCATATAGAATCTGCAGGTAAGATTGATATGAATGGTCCTGCTGCTGCTTCTGCAAGTGCAGGTACTCCTGCAGCTTCACCAACGCCGCTTCCGATATTTAATTTGCCAAATAGATCGTCAAGCGCAGGATGGGCTGATAATAATTTTTATAGGTCTACTGGAATTACTAGTATTATGCAGCGTGTGCCCACTCACGAACCGTATGATCAACATGAAAATATTAATCCTACACAGTTTTCTTCAGATGCAACTGACACTTTAAATCTTTCAGGTGGTGCACCTAATCCACCGTTATCTAAGAATGCTAAAGCAAATGAAGCCTATCTTAAGAGCACTCTTATCCGCGGCGGCGTTACGGATCCGATTAAACTTGCTGCGTGGATGGCACAATGTAAACAAGAAAGCGGTGGGTTTATATATTTGAGAGAACTTGGTCCAGATTCATATTTTAACAAATATAATGGTCGAGCTGATCTAGGTAATACACAACCGGGTGATGGTCCAAGATTCAAAGGTCGAGGATTCATCCAATGCACTGGTCGTACATCTTACACAAGTATGAGCAAATATTTTGGTCAAGACGTTGTAACTCATCCTGAGCTGGTTGAACAACTTCCGTTAGCTTCTCAAAGTGTATTGTGGTTTTTTAATGTTTTTAAAGCAAGCAGGACAAAATCAATCGATTGGAATAATGTTGTAGCAGTAACTAAGTTAGTAAACGGTGGAACAAATGGATTGAATAATCGTATAACTTATTTTAATGCATATAAACAGCAGTTTACAACACAAGGTATAGGAACATAAATATCAAGCCATGGCATATAAAAACATCATCTTAACTCCGAATAATATTAGCAGTCAGGCTAGTGTACAGTCGAGCCAATTTTACAAAGGATTTAGTTCGGCAGATAGCACTACATTGGCTACTAAGATTTTTGATTTTGCCCTAGTTCAACAAGACATTCTAAATATGTTTCAAACTAGGCAGGGTGAACGAGTTATGAATCCTACATTTGGTACAATTATTTGGGACATGATATATGAACCGTTTACTGATGATGTTAAACAAAAAATCAGTGATGATGCAACTAGAATTTTAAATTATGATCCACGAGTTACTCCTACGGTAATTAATATCTCCGAAGCAGAATATGGTTTGTTAATAGACGCAACCCTATATTTTAAGCGTCAAAATCTAAGTCAATCTATGTCTTTAGCGTTTAATAAAGAAATCGGAATAGTTACTGCACAATAATATACCTAGTTAATTTTTTCAATAAATATGTTATCTAGGGTAGTAAATAACATATGATACCAGCAACGAATACTCAATTATTAGTCGCAGAAGATTGGACTAAGATTTATCAAAGTTTCCGCAATGCGGACTTCCAAAGTTATGACTTTGACACACTGCGTCGGACAATGATCAATTATCTTCAGGAAACTTATCCTGAAGAATTTAACGATTACATCGATTCGAGCGAATATATTGCGCTCATTGACCTAATTGCATATCTTGGACAAAATCTAAGTTTTCGTGTTGATCTAAATGCCCGCGAAAATTTTCTCGAAACTGCACAGAGACGAGATAGCATTTTAAGATTAGCACAGTTAATCAGTTATAATCCTTCGAGAAACATTCCGGCAAGCGGTTTGTTAAAAATAACCGCCGTAAGGACCAACGAAAATGTTATAGACGCAAATGGTTTTAATTTAGCCAATCAAGTAGTTGCGTGGAACGATTCTTCAAACGTTAATTGGTATCAACAATTTGTTAGCATTTTAAATTCTGCTATGCCCTCTGGCGCAAGTTTTGGTAAACCTTACGATTCATCAACAATTGATGGCATTAATACTCAACAATACGTAGTTAATACCCAAAGTACTGATTTGCCGATTTTCAGTGTTACTAAGGCAGTTAATGGTACACCGATGGTTTTTGAAGTTACTGGAGCATCATTTAACGGTCAGAATTATATCTACGAAGTACCGCCAGTTCCGGGCGGCAGTTTTTCCTATGTTTTCCGTAATGACAATCGAGGAGCAGGTTCCTCTAACTCCGGATTCTTTGCATTCTTTAAGCAAGGTAGCATGGCGTCTACTGGATTTACTGTATCTGCACCAGTAGCAAATGAAATCATTGGGGTTAATGCAAATGGTATTAATGACACTGATGTTTGGCTATGGCAATTAGATTCAAATGGGAATTATTCTAAACTCTGGACACAGGTACCTGCGTTAGTTGGAAATAATGTCATTTATAATAATCTTTCTAACAACCTTAGAACGCTGTACACCGTTACATCGCGAGCAAATGATCAAATTGATTTAAATTTTGCCGATGGTAGTTTCGGCGATCTACCTAAGGGTAATTTTAGAATTTTTTATCGTCAAAGCAATGGACAGGCATATTCAATTACTCCTGATCAGCTTTCTGGAATTAATGTTACAATTCCTTATATAAATCAAGCCGGTAATGCTCATCAGTTGACGATGACATTATCATTGCAATATACGGTTACTAATAGCAGCGGACCTGAGTCTACGGCTAGTATTAAAACCAAAGCACCTCAAACTTACTATTTGCAAAATAGAATGATTACTGGTGAAGATTATAACATCGGACCGCTAACTGCTGGCAACAATGTTCTAAAAGTTACCAGTATAAATCGTTTGTCGAGTGGTATTTCTAAATATTTTGAATTAACAGATATTACTGGAATGTATTCTAGTACAGATATTTTTGCGCATGACGGTATATTATATTATGAATCTAAGCTACCAACTTTTGATTTTAAATTCCAGTCTAGGAATCAAGTTTATAGTGTTTTAAAGAATCAGCTCGCACCTATTATTTCATCAAATAGTTTTAAAAACTTTTATTATGAAAATTATTTCAGACCTACGTTTTCTCAATTAGGTCTTTCCTGGGTAACAGTTACTAAACTTCCTAATCAGACTACGGGATATTTTGTAGATCAATTCGGAAATCCGGTTCAAACTGGTTATTTTAGTAATTCTACTGCGTCATATATCACACCGGGTGCATTGATTCAGTTTACCTATAACGGATCGACATTTTGGTCGAAAGTTATACAGGTAGTCGGAGATGGTGCTAATTCTGGAAAAGGCGCGCTAAGTGACGGCACAGGTCCTATGATATTATCGGGTAAAATCAATTCAAACACAGTACCAGTAGAGGTTATTCCGAATTTTGTCAATTCGTTTAGCTATGCTTTTGAAACCCAGATGGTAAATCTTTGCACTGCACAAAGAAACTTTGGATTGAGTTTTGATAATATAACACGTCAATGGTTTATTATTGTCGACAGTAACTTAAATGTTACTGGCAATTTTAATCTTTCCTATCAAGGTGATTCTTCTAATTCACAGAAAGATGCAAGTTGGATGGTTTTATTTCAATGGACTGGAACGGGTTATCAAGTTAGCTATCGTGTATTAGAATATATTTTTGAAAGCGCAAATCAGACAGCATTTTTTGTAGATTATTCTAATGTTAACTATGATTTCGTTACTGATACAGTAATTAGAGATCAGATTGATGTACTATCTGTAAATCCTGATCCTGTCACATCATTAGGGTTAGGAGTTGATTATCGCTGGCAGATTGAAACCGCAGTGATTGAACCGGATGGATATGTAGAACCTAAGAAAGTAGTGATTAGTTTCTATGATGCAAACAATGACGGACAGATTGATACTCCTGATGCATTTACAAATATTGTAGGAACTGCAACTAATAGTTTTGTGTATTTCCAAATTTCAAATGATGGAAATCGATATAGCTTACTTTCTGATCAAACAATGATTACTGCATATCCTGATGAAAGTTATGTAAATTTGGCCACTGCTACAGTAGGAGATTTGTTTTATTTTTCCACAGCAGATGTTGTTAAAATTGTAACATCGGGTCAAATTTTAGAATTAACTAATCAATATTTTGCTAAACCTGGACGTTGTAATTTGAAATTCCACTATACTCATAACAGTGGAGAAGAAAGAAGAATCGATCCAAGTAAGTCTAACATTATAGATATATACATGTTGACTGCAGATTATGATACTGCATACAGAACATGGTTGGCATCTGGAACAGGTTCTGCTCCGATGGCGCCTACTAGTCAGAGTCTTGAAAGTAATTTTTCAGCAGCATTAGATCCGATTAAATCGATCTCGGATACTCTAATTTACCATCCTGCTAGTTATAAAGTATTATTTGGATCTCAGGCTACTCCTAATCTCCAAGGAACATTTAAAGCTGTTCGTAATCCTAATAGAATTACTAGTGATAACGATTTACAAACAAGGATTCTTGCAGCAATTAATAGTTTCTTCAATTTAACTAATTGGGACTTTGGTCAATCATTTAATTTTGGAGAATTATCAACATATGTGCTTAATCTAATGACTCCTGATATTACTAATTTTATTATAGTACCAAAGAATCCGAATCTACCGTTTGGTAGTTTATTTGAAATTTCGTGTCAAAGTCACGAAATTTTGATTAGCGGAGCAACTACTACTGATATAGAAATCATTGATGCGGTAACTGCTGCACAAATCAATGCAACTTCGCCTGTTATTACCAATACGAATGTGAGCAATTAAAAATGGCCGGAAACGACACAGTTAATCAAGAAGATGTTAATAATCCTTCCAATGTTAGAAGATCATCAGATCTTTTGCCAGGATACCATAGAACAGACAAAAATATCAAGTTTCTAGCCAGTACGTTAGATCAATTTATTCAACAACCGCAATTAGAACGAATTAACGGATTTGTTGGTAGCAAATTGAGTTTAAATTATAATCCTGCTACTGATACGTACATTAATGGAGGAAGTCCTTTAAGGAATGCATACCAGTTAGAACCTGCTCTAGTTGTCAAGGACGTTGATAATGTTATTTCTAGATCAGTTGGATATGATGATTTAATTAATCAATTGCAGGCAAGTAATGCAAATACTTCTAATCTTGATAGACTATTCAGACCGGAATCTGTCTCTTATGACCCTAATATTGATTGGGATAAGTTTGTAAACTTTAGACAGTACTATTGGATGCCGACTGGTCCTGACAGTATCGAAATTACTGGACATCAGCAATCGATTACAACTACTTACACTGTTGTTGATTCAGCTGACGGAAAGGGATTATTATTCACTCCCGACGGAATGACGGTTACTCCTCTTCTAACTCTTTACAGAGGAGTAACATATACTTTCAACGTAACTAGCAAATATCCTTTCTATATTAAAACTGCTTATGTAAAAGGTGCACAAAATCTTTATTCCAATGTGTTAAATCAGGGTACTAAGAATGGTTCTGTAACTATTACAGTCGACGATACAACTCCGAATGTGCTATTTTATTTTGCCGAGGGCAACGATTATGCTATCGGACAAATTGCAGTAAAGGCGATAACTGAAGACACGTTGTTAGATATCGAAAATGAAATTATTGGAAAAATTTCTTACGGATCACCGAATGGGGTTACGTTTACTAACGGAATGAAAGTTCATTTTACTGGCAATGTAACTCCTTCATCTTATTTGAATAAGGATTGGTTTGTTGAAGGTGTAGGCAGTGCAATCACTTTAGTTGATTACGATAGTCTAACAAATATAGGATCTATTACAACAAATTTGGATACTAACTTTGACGGAACACCGTTTGATGTATATCCGTTTGATGATTTTAGATATATTCCATTAACTCCTGAATATGTAACGATTAATCGTGCTGCTCTTGATAAAAACTCGTGGTCCAGGTATAATCGTTGGGTTCATCAAGATGTAATTGCTGCTACGGCTGTGGCGAATGGAGTTACACCGGTTTATGATTCAACTATGCGAGCACAGAGACCTATTATTGAATTTACCGCAGGTCTACAATTGTTTAATTTCGGTGCTCGAGCAAAAACGAACATTGATTTAATTGATACAACTACTAAGAACGCATTTAGAACGTTTGAAGGAAGTCCTGGATTTTATATTGATGGAATTCTTGTTGAACATGGATTTAGAGTAATTTTTAATGCAGATACCGATTCTCTAGTCAATGGAAAAGTATACACTGTAAAATATGTTTCAGTCAATGGTAACCAAGTAGTAAACCTTGAAGAAGCCGACGACGGCACACCTAATCAAAATGATGCTGTGGTAGTTACTAGGGGAAATCAGTATGGTGGTACGAATTGGTGGTACAATGGATCGGAATGGATATTTGCGCAGCAAAAAACAGTACTGAATCAGCAACCATTGTTTGGTCTATATGACGATAAGGGTAATGAATTTTCAGATATTAATTTTTATAATAGTTCATTTAAAGGAACTGGAATTTTTGGATACGCTGTCGGCACGGGTACTCCGGATAGTGTGTTAGGATTCCCTCTTCAATATAAAAATGTTGCAGATGTTGGGGATTATCTGTTTAAAAATTATTTTACTTCAGATACCTTTACTAATTTCACTAACGATCAGTTAGAGATTCTTACTGTCGCAGGAAATTATCTAAAAGTTAATACACTAACGGGCAGCTATTTTAAAGATGTCTGGGTTAAATCTGTTGATAGACCTATTCCGATTATTCAATTTCAGGTAGTAGAGCAACCTACAAAGTATATTGAACTTATCGCAATTGATAATCCTGGTCACACTAATGATTTAGTAGTAGAAGTATTTGTAAACAGTGTTAAACAGATTCATAACGTTGACTACAGAATAAGCCGTAAAAAGGCACGAGCATATGTTGTGTCTACAACTACATTCTCGGCAAACGATCGAGTGCAGATAAACTTATATACTTCTAAAACTCCAAATTCTAACGGATATTATGAGGTACCTATTAACTTAACTAACAATCCTTTGAATGGTCCGATCAGTGATTTTACATTTACAGAATTAAGTGATCATGTTAACACTATTGTTAATAATAATCCTAATTTTGTAGGAACATTTCCTGGAACTGGAAATCTTAGAGATTTATCAAATCTTAGTGAATACGGTACTCGTTTAGTAAGTCATCAGACACCTATTAGTTTTGCACATTATTTTCTTGGAACCAAAGATAACAATCTGATTGATGCTATTAGAAAGGTATCGTTTGATTATTCTCAGTTCAAGACTAATTTAATTAAGCAAGTGGCATTGATCAAAGATGTTAATACTACTGCGGTGATGTTAGATCAAGCAATTTCTGCAATTAACTCGGGTAAAGATCCGACTTTTCCTTATGGATATTCCGATATGCTTGCATATGGAAGTGTCCATAGTGATAGAACCTATACAGTTACAAATTCTAAAAATGTACAGTATAGCTTAGAAAGCACATTTGATACCACTATTCTTAGCGAACGATCAATTTTAGTATATCTTAACGGGACTTTGTTAGTTAAGGATCGAGATTACATTGTAAATCAATATAGTCCGAGTATTCAAATGATTATTCCGCTAACTGCTGGAGACACTATTGTAATATCTGACTATTCTAGTACTGTAGGAAATTACGTTCCGCCTACTCCGACTAAGCTAGGACTATATCCGAAGTTTGTTCCTTCGATTTTCCTTGACGATACTTACGCAGAAACACCCCAGTTAGTAATCCAAGGTCACGACGGCAGCATTATGATTGCTTTTGGCGATTACCGAGATGATATAATTTTAGAATTTGAAAAAAGAGTTTACAATAATCTAAAATCTAACTATGATTCGAATTTATTGGATATCTATTCAATTATTCCGGGTGCTTTTAGAAATACTGGCTATTCATTAGCAGATATTAATTCTTTAATAACACCTGATTTTCTAAAATGGATAGGATTCTTTGGTGTTGATTATCAAACCAACAATACTTTTGATGAAACTAATCCGTTTACTTTCAACTATTCGTCAGATATTGATACTCTAAAGAAGCGTAAATTACCTGGATATTGGAGAGCGATTTACAAGTTCTTCTATGACACTGATCGTCCTCACACTAATCCGTGGGAAATGTTAGGATTTACTGAACAACCGTCCTGGTGGGAATCAGTATATGGTCCGGCACCATATACTAGTGGTAATCTTATTTTATGGAAAGATCTAGAAGCAGGTAATATTGCACAAGGCGATAATGCAGGTATAAATCCGTTGTACGCAAGACCGGGTTTAAGCAAGATTATTCCAGTCGACCCGTCAGGAAATTTATTAAGTCCTGTCGATTCTGGTCTAGCAACGACTCCAATTATCAATCCTAACGATCCTGCTAGAGTTGTTACTCTTCGTAGTACACTAATTGGAGCTAACTGGAATGTCGGTGATCAAGGACCAGCTGAGACAGCATGGAGAAGAAGTAGTTATTGGCCATTTGCTTGCCAGATATTATTAGCATTGGCCAAGCCATCGACGTATTCTGCTAAGTTTTTTGATCCTTCACGACTTTCAGTGAATAAGATCGGACAATACAAATACGGCACGGCTGAAGAATACCTCGATTTATCGACAGTTTCCTTGTACAGAGATACAGTAAATGGGGTAAGAGTATTATCTTCGGGATACAGCGTATTTGTTATCGAAGCAGGTTTAGTCAAAGACGCCAATTATCTTGTTCGACTTAAGAGTGATTTATCTACTCTTGATTATAATCTAATGGTTAAATTAGGTGGATTCGCTAGTAAAGATAAATTGCAAGTTACAATTGATGCAGTAGATCCTACAAGTCCTGCTCCGGGTGTATTGATTGCATCTGAAGACTATCAAATTTTCTTTAATCAAAGTGCTCCAGTTCAAAGTATTGGAATTTCTGGTATAATTGTACAAAAAACTGAAAGGGGTTTTGCTGTTAGAGGATATGATCAATTCAATCCATATTTCACAATTCTTGCACCATTCCAATCGACCTCTGGACAGGCTATTCATGTAGGTGGCAAATCTGAAACTTTTGTAAATTGGACACAAAATACAACATACAATGCTGGACAGATAGTTTTTTATCTCGATCGCTATTATAGAGTGACTCAGAAGCACAACAGTGGTAGTACATTTACTTCAGCATATTATCAAAGTTTGCCATCTCTGCCAACAGTTGGCGGTGTAGCGGTTCTTCTTAGAACTTCGTTTAACACTACTCCGACTATTGTACCGTACGGAACTGAATTTACTACAGTTCAAGAAATTTATGACTTAATTCTTGGCTATGGAAAATGGTTAACATCTAATGGATTTGTCTTTGATCAATTCATCAGTGATTTAAATCAGATTTCTGATTGGAATTTTACTGCTAAAGAATTTTTATATTGGTCTACACAAAACTGGGCAGTTAATTCTGTAATTACATTGAGCCCATTTGCTGATAAGATAACATTTAATTCTTCTACTGGAGTAGTTGATAGTTTGGTGAATAATAATGAATATAGTATTCTAAAAGCAAATGGTTCTCCGCTTCCTCAGGCTAATTTTACAATTACTCGCCTAAATGGAGTGTTTACATTATCAACAGTGACCACCCAGGAAGGATTGTTTTTTGCTAGATTAAATGTTATACAAAAAGAACACGCAATTGTGTTTAATAACTATACTTTATTCAATGATGTTGTATATGATATTGGTTCAGGATATCGCCAGCGTCGTATTAGTCTTAAAGGATTTAGGACATCAAATTGGAATGGAGATTTCTTCAGTCCTGGATTTATCTTTGATCAAGCTAACGTTGTTCCTTGGCAGAGCTATGCTGATTACACCGTTGGTCAAGTTGTAAGTTTCTCTGGCAATTATTATTCTGCACTGTCGTCGATTCCGGGTACGCAGAAATTTGATTTTACTCAGTGGGCATTATTGCCGTCAAAACCAAAGTCTCAGCTATATCCAAATTTTGATTATAAAATCAATCAATTTGAAGATTTTTATAGCCTCGATATTGACAATTTCGACTCTGGACAACAGTCAGCTGCTCAGAATCTAGTAGGTTATATTCCGAGATCTTACCTCGATAATATCGTCGGTGATCCGATTGCTGAATATAAATTCTATCAAGGTTACATTCGAGAAAAAGGAACAATTAATCCGTTAGCTAAACTTAGTAAATCTAGTTTAAACGAGTGGCAAAGCAGTATTACCGCCAACGAAGAATGGGCGTTCCGTCTTGGTCATTATGGTGGATTCAATACATATCAAGAACTAGAAACTAATCTAGATTTTACACAATTTATTGAAAATCCGCAGATTGTAAGTTTTGTAGAGAACACTCCGATGAATTCTACAGATGCAATCTACTATCAAACTCCATCTGACATTGTGATGTCTCCGGATAATTTTGATATAACATCAGTATTTCCGACCGTACCTAGTCCTTATGGATTTGATGATTTTCAGATGCCAGTGGCTGGATACGCAAGATATGATGATATTTTTGCTACAGTTTATAATAAAAACAGTATTCTAGATATCAAAAATACAACTGCAATTAAGGAAGGATCTGTATTTTGGCTAGGATTTTCTGAAAATGGCGATTGGGATGTCCTTCGTTATACTACGGTTCCTACCAATGTGATCGGAGTAGATTTATATATTCCTGGTCAAACTTTGATAATTACGACTCAAGATCCGACTACACTTTCAGTCAATGATTTAATAGCGATTAATCGAGTTGATTCAACTATCGATAGCTGTTATGTTGTTGCGGAAGTGTTGAGTCCTACCCAATTTACTGTATTTTCGACAATCACTATTTTGTCTTCGTCAATCGTTACTCCGATTGTTGGTTCATTGTTTAATTTTAATTCATCTAGATTAACAACTATAGACAAATTGTATGCTCTTCCTAACCTAGAAAGATGGAAAGCTGGAGAATTGATTTGGGTTGATGATTCAGGAAATGGTGATTGGGCAGTATATCAAAAAACTGATAATTTTCAATCCTTTGAATATGATTTAGGTTCTACGGTACAATATCAACACTTTGGTTATAACATAGCAACTGATAATAATACCGGAACTTTTGTTGTTTCTTCTCCGACCTATTATGATTCGATATACGGGTATAGAGGTCGTGTTTATGTGCTTCAACGATCGGGCACTGATACTGTCTCGGTTAATTTTAGCTATACAGTCAATACTGGAGTTAACAATTACTATACAGGAACTACTGATACATTGTTAGGTTCTAGTCTAATGTATAATGGAGACCAGAGATTAGTTATCGCCGGCGCTCCATATGCATCTTACGTAAGATCTGCAAATTCGAATACAGTTGTTAGCACCCTATCTTCGACCCTTCATTATATTAATCAGGGAATTGTGAAAATTTCTGTGCTTGATCCGTCGAATGGTTTTGAAGATTCGGCTCAAGTATTAACAACTCCTACTCCTGCTAATTCTGCAACATTTGGTACTAGTGTAGCATATTCTCCAATATCTGCAACTACAGGTACATTATTAGTAGGAGCCCCGGGCTACAATAACAATCATGGAGCAGTTTATCTATATAATCTAACGGTGGCAAACAGTGCTACTACAATCAAGTATGTTTCATCATTGACTAGTATTATTCCGAATGCACAGTTTGGTTCAACTATCTCTGGAAATAATGGATTGTCTGTTTACGCAGTATCTGCACCTAATTATTCGTCAGTGTTAGGCAACGGATCATCGGGTGCAGTATACATATACACTACGTCGACAACTCCAATTCAGATTATCTCGGGTGACAATACAGATTTGCCTGTACCATTTGGACCATCTGATACATTTGGTACAGTTATTAAGATGTCCTCGGATGGTAACTATCTTGTTATTGGCAGTCCGCAGGCTTCTGATCCTGTCAGAAATTCAAATTCAGGTGTAGTCGACATATTTGCGTGGAACGGAACACAATTTGCACACCAGCAAAGAATAGATCCTCCTATTACTACGAACGGTACCGAATTTGGTTATGATATTGCACTAAGTGATGATGGTCTACAATTAGTAATTTCTCTATCAGGCGCGTCGAAAACTCAAGTTCCAACGTTTGACAATTATACTGTAAGATTAAACGCTACTACTGCAACTAATACGTACGGCACAGTCTACGTAAATGATTCAACTAGTGCTCCGAGAAAGAATATTACTACATTTGATAGTGGTTCTACTAAGTTTTATCACGGAGTAACCGATACAGGGTCTGCACATTCTTATTACAGATATGGCAGCAACTGGGCTTATTCTCAAGAATTAGCAAATAGTAATGTTCTTTCTACAAGTTCATTCGGTACTAGCATTTCAGTTACAACTTCTTCTGTGTACATCGGTGCTCCGTCCTTGTTAAATGCTGTAAATTCGGGTACTGGTCAGATCTTTATCTTTAATAAAATTGATAGCTCTAGCACTGGCTGGACGGTATATAGAGAGCAAGAACCACTAGTAGATCTATCGTTAATTAAGAATTCGTCAATAATCAATGCTACTACGGATCAAACTCAAGATTATCTTGATATCATCGATCCTATTAAAGGCAAAATCTTAGGTACCGCTACTCAAGAATTGAAGTATATTACGGCATATGATCCTGCAATTTATAGTATTGGTATTAATGGAACTAACGTCGATGTTAATTCAAATTGGTCAGACAATCACGTAGGCGACCTATGGTGGGATCTTTCTGCTGTAAGATACGTCTGGTATGAACAGGGCGAACTTGAATATAGAAAAAATAATTGGAATGGTATTTTTCCAGGAAGTTCGATTGATGTATATGAATGGGTAGAAAGTCCGTATTTGCCATCAGAATGGAGTCAGTTAGCTGATACAGCCGATGGATTGGCACAAGGTATCAGCGGCCAACCAAGATTTTCTGGGAATAATGTGCTTTCTGTAAAGCAAGTTTATAATAATATTTCAAATGCATTTACAAATGTCTATTATTTCTGGGTTAAAAATAAGAATGTTATACCGACTTCGGTTAAAAATCGTAGAATGACAGCATTAAATGTTGCACAACAGATTGCTGATCCAGTAGGTTCGGGTAATCAATTCTTATCGATCCTAAGTCCTACGGCTCTTATGGTTGCTAATTCGAAAGAACTAACCGGTAATCAATATAATCTTAAGATTGAATTTGACAGTATCACTGATGCTGCAAAAAGACATACTGAATGGACATTGATACAAGAAAACGATGCCAATGCTACTATAAATCCTCTGCTCGAAAAGAAGCTAATAGATAGTTTATTAGGACGAGATAGTCTTGGCAATCCGGTGCCGGATCCGTCGTTACCGTCTAAACTAAAATACGGTGTTAGCATTCGACCTAGACAGAGTCTATTTGTAAATCGCAATGAAGCACTTCGCAATTTAGTAGAATTTACCAATAATACACTAATCAATTTGCAAGTTACAGGACAAATTGATTTTACAAACTTGAATTCTAAAGAACCTATCCCCGATGCTTCTTCATATGATGTGTTGGTAGAAGATGTTTATTCATTAGATCTTCTATCAACTTCGTTGCTTCAGACAGCAGAATTAGAAGCAGTAATTGATTCAAATGGAACTGTTACTGAGGTAATAATTATCAATCCGGGGTATGGTTATATTACAGCGCCGACTATTACTGTTGGATCTCAGCCTAGTGGTAATATTTCTGAAATTATTCAAGAACTTGATGCTTCATTTACTGCGGTAATCGATGCTAATGGTCGAGTAATTGAAGTAATCATTAATAATTCTGGTTCTGGATATTTGCAAGCACCGAAATTAATAGTGCGTCCGTTTACAGTGGTAGTGCAGACCGATCAATCAAGCAATGGTAAATGGGCATTATACACTAGAAATACTAATAATCTGTCATGGAATAAGATTAGAACACAGTCATATGATACTACAGTATACTGGGAATACGTTGATTGGTCAAGTTCTGATTATGATCCGTTGATACAGATTTTTGCTACAGTAGATGCTCCTTATGGGTTATTTGAATATCAAAATTCACCAGCCGGAACGTATATTAAGGTAAACAACGGCGGTGACGGTCGATATTTAATTGTACGTAGCACAGGCGGTGCTGGCGGCACTTTTGATAACAACTGGGATCTAGTATTTTCTCAGAATGGTACAATACAGATTTTGTCAACTCTTTGGAATCTGTCTAACACTATCTATGCATGGGACGAATATGCAGGATGGGATCAAACTGAATTTGACCAAGCACCTGAGCAAGAAATATTATATATTTTAACTGCTATACAAAAGGATATTTTTGTAAATGCTTATAAAATTTATTGGAATCAATTCTTCTTCAAGGCAGTTCGTTATGCATTTAGCGAACAACCTTATTTAGATTGGGCTTTCAAAACAACATTTATCAATGTAAACAACAGCTTGGGTGCTCTTGATCAAAGACATACTTATAAATTACAAAATAGTGTCAATTATCAAAATTTCCTAGAAGAAATTAAGCCATACCATACCAAGATAAGAAAATATACTGAATCTTACACAAGTACTGAATTAACAAATACATTCAACACTGATTTTGATTTACCTTCGTATTTCAATACTGTGACGCAACAATTTAATACAGTAGGATTTGGAAATGAACTCCTGTTATCAGATCCTTGGAATACTTGGTATAAGAATTATTCATATGGAATTGAATCCATCTTCCTATACGACGGTGGTGGAACTTATACCAGTGTTCCTACCGTATCTATTATACCTGCACATGGTGATACCGGGCATGGCGCTACCGCGGTAGCACATATTTCATTGGGCAAGGTTACTAGCGTTATTGTTACCGATCCTGGCGCAGGATATACTGCTCCACCTACGATTGTGTTTAATGGCGGCGGCAGCACTCAGCTAACACCAGCTAGAGCATATGCTAGATTGGGACTTAATAATGTTAGAAAGAATAATATCTCTATTAAGTTTGATAGAATTTCGACAGTTCGAGAAATAGGTAATCAGTATTTTACTGACACATTTATCGGTGATGGTGCTACAGTGGACTACAATTTAACTTGGGTTCCTGTACCTGAAAAGTCTCAGATTACCTTGACTGTGAATGGAGTGATGAAATTAATAGATGATTACAATATTGTATTCAGTGAATCGTCATATAGTCCTCAAACGAACACTTCATACATTAAAAATTATGCGATGCTGCAACTGACATTTATTCCAAATGCAGGCGATACAATTGAATTAACATATCCGAAAGATGTATCGTTGTATAATGCATTGGATCGAATTACAGATTATTACAATCCTACATCTGGAATGCCGGGCAATGTTCCGGACCAACTAATGTCGGGAATGTCGTTTTCTGGACTGGTTGTTGATACAATTCCGTTCTCTGCAGCCGGAGGTTGGGATGTAGTTCCGTTTGGCTCTTCGAATTGGGACAATTATTCATTAGAAACAGGTTATAAATCTTTTGCAGTAACTACAACTACTACTCAAACTTTTGTATTAACTGGAATTACGATTCCTTCCGGAGTTCAAGTTAACACTTATATTAATGGTGTAAGAGTTGACGGTACTAATACATCAGTTCCTACAATTACTGGTCAAGGAACAGGTGCTGTTGAATATATTACCATCCAAGGTGGGGGCGCAGGATATACTGCCGGTAGCGTGGGAATTGCTATTTCTGCACCTGACATTATTGGTGGCACACAAGCGACCGCAACTGCTACAGTAGTTAACGGAGTTGTTACTTCGGCTACTATAGTCAATCCGGGCAGTGGCTATGTTAATATACCATATGTTACCATTAATGGAAATTCTACAGCCACTGTTCGAGCATATGCATCAGCAACATTGATGGCAGAATTTACAGAAACCTCAACAACTACGGTATTCACAAGTATTACTATTCCGTCGGCGAATTTTACGTCAAGCGATAGTTTGGTAGTATTTAGATATGCAACCAGTGATGGCACTTTGCAGATTACTGACTTGAATAGCTTAGATGCATATATCGATGGCGGCAACATGTCTTATACAACTGCGTTGGGGCTGACTCCGAGTGAAATCATTCTAGACGGAGGATCGACATCTACGCAATTTATTACTGGAATGAATGACGACGGATTCTTGAATGCATTTAACAGTCCTGCTCCGGAGGAATGTGTCCCTGGTCAAATTCAAGAAGCAGTTGGTATTAGTGTTTATACTGAACCTTATTATTCATCACCGGTAATTGTTAACAAAAAATATTGGATTAATGGAACTCCGGGGTCATATCCTTTGGGAATTACTCCAGTAAACTCGAATGCAACCATTGCAGTCTTTAATGATACTAAGCTATTAACTGGTCAATACTCAATTGATTATGCAGATAATACCTTTAGTTTTAACTCTTCTAATACTGTCACGGGTTGGTTGAGCTTAACTTCTATGCAACTAGGTTCGATCAAATTATTGGATTCGTATGCTGGTACTATCACCAATACAGGCACAACATATAATTCTTTTGTTTTGTTTGATGATATCGGAAGCAACGGAACTAGCACTTATGTTACTATTAATGGTTCGCCTGCGGTTCAAGGAGTAGATTATACTGTAACTGCTAATTCTTCTACAAACGAAGCAGTTATTACATTTAATCAACTTGGATTTACACAAGCATATTTGTTTGGTGGACCGGTAAAATCATTCAGTGAAATTCATGAGCAGATCATTGAAGTTGCTGCATCGACTGGCACATTTACATTGACACAGCCTCCGGGCAATATTGCACCGTATCACAGTCAAGTTATTGTAACTAAGAACGGATCTCGTCTCAATCCACCGGTCACTACTTACTATCAAGTTGCTAATGGACAAACAGCTTTTAATATTAGTCAATCGATTATATTTCCAAATCGATCTGTTGCATTGAAGCGAATTGAAGTATACGTTAATGGAACACTGTCACCTGTACCGGGAATTTGGAGACTAGACCAATCGGTGAATCAGGTAGTGTTCCAATCGAACGTTCTTTCCGACGGTGATGTAATTGCAATTGTTGTTAAGAAAAATCATGACTATATTGTGCAAAATAATCAGTTAGTGTTAACTTCGAATAGTAACATAGGAGATGAAATCCGAATTACTTCGTTTACTAATCACGATCCTGATTTTATTAGAACAGAAAGATTCAAAGGACATCAAACCAATCAATATCTAATGCAAAGACCGATTCTTGATTCTGCGTATGTGTGGGTATCATACAATGGTGTACCACTTAGCTTAGAAACTGACTATTCTATCGGAACGGACGGTTATACAGTCTCGATTCGCAATGGATTGTTTAAATCGACCGATGACGACGTAGTGATTACTAGTTTTGCATCTAGTACACAACAGGCAACTTCTTATAGAATTTTCAAGGATATGCTAGGAAGAACCCACTTCAAGCGATTGAGCGGTGACAACATCACTTTCTTAACTCAGCCATTGTATACTACTTCGACTTCCATCACTGTCAATGACAGCAGTGTGTTAACATCTCCGAGCGTTAGTACTAATGTTCCGGGAGTAATATTAATTGAAGGAGAAAGAATTGAATTCTTTACAGTTAATGGAAATACTCTAGGACAATTGCGAAGAAGTACGCTAGGAACTGCGCCGAAAGCAGTCTATTCGACAGGAACTTTAGTGATAGATCAAGGCGTTAACCAAACAGTACCATTTAACGAAGTTATTCAGGTATATACAACTGCAACTACTACATCTACAGAGACGGCGTATACGTTGAATGGAATTACTTTTAATTCTAGTGCAGCATATTCGGATCAGGTAGAAGTGTATTATCAAGGACAATTGCTATTGAAACCGGGTCTAACTACTATATCTCATAATTTTGATCTAGGATACGATAGCACTTCTACTGCTGATACAGTTGTTACATCGCAATTTTCCATCAATACAAGTAGTGTATTAACTCTTAATTTTACACCAACTGTAGGGGCAACACTTGAAGTTATAAAAAGATCTTCGCAGATTTGGTATCAGCCAAATTCAAATCTTACTTTGAGTGAAAATAATACACCGCAGGTTAAGTTTTTATTAGAAAGGTCGGCAGCTTCGCCAGATAAATATCGCTATGAATAACAAAGAAAATAAAAAGTCGTCTATGGTAGATACTACTCCAAACGAGAAGGGTTCCTTGAGCATTCAAGGACATATTAAGATCTTTGATCCTGAAACCAAAGAAGTGTACATTAACAAGCGTAATGCTATCCACTATGAAAACTTTAGTATCGGATTAGCACAGGCTATGAGTAATCAAGGTCAGGGATTTGTTGCCGAAATGTGCTTCGGCAATGGCGGCAGCCGAATTGATCCAACAGGTATTATCACCTATCTTACTCCGAACAATGTTGGTTTAAATGCAAGTTTGTATAATCAAACATATATTAAAAATATTGATTCGAACAGTACAACAAATTTAGATCCTGCTAGAAACTTTATGGAAGTACGCCATATTACCGGTACTGCATATACAGATATCTTAGTAAGTTGTTTATTGGACTACGGTGAACCAAATGGTCAGCAGGCATTTGATAATAGCACAAATGTAAATGGAACATATGTTTTTGACGAGTTAGGTCTTAGATCTTATAGTCCAGATGGACCTGGCGCAGGAATGTTGTTAACTCATGTTATTTTTCACCCTGTACAAAAGAGTCTTAATAGATTATTACAAATCGACTACACTGTAAGAATTCAAAGTCTTACTAACGGAGCATAATACAAATGGCTAGTGGCTATACAATATATTATTCAGATCCGGCAAAGAATACTAATCCTATTTTTATTGCGGATGGAACAGAAAATTCTCGGTCAACTAGTCTTACACTAATTGGCCGTAATTATCCGGGATATGGACAAGCACTTGCACAAGATCTAGTCCAGTTACTTGAAAATTTTTCAAGTTCTACTCCTCCGACTAATCCTATTGAAGGTCAACTTTGGTTCGATACTAGTGATCCTACTAATAAAAAATTAAGAATTAATGATGGTATTGCCTCGGGCGCGTTGTGGAAACCGATTAATGGTCTTTATCAACAGCCGAATCAACCTACTAATGTTAGCCTTGGTGATATTTGGGTTGATACTTCTCAGAATCAGTTAAGTTTTTATAATGGATCTAGTTTTACACTAGTAGGACCAAATTATTCTAGTGCAACTAAGACTGGTAGCTATCCTGTAACATTAACAGATATTTCTAACGGAACACATGAAGTAGTTATTAACTATGTCGACGATGTACCGGTAGAAATTATTGCTCGAGATAGTTTTATTCCAAATCCAGTAATTCCTGGATTTAGCAACGGTTTAGTATCTGGTGTAAATTTATCTACTAGTAATTTGGGAACATTACAATCTCCGATATATCCGGCAATCAATGCAACTGCGAATGCTGCACAAAATATTCAACTTAATAACGGTACTAAAGTTATTTCGGATTTTCTTTTACGAAATGATATACCTCAGACAACTAAATCGTTGACTATCTCTGATAACAACAGTCTACAAATTGGTATTACAAATTCGTTGAATGTTTCAATAGTATCACAAAGAATTGCAAATTTTGTGAATAATATTAACAATGGACAATTTAATTTTACAGTAGCAGGCGTTAATAAACCATTAATGATAATGGACGGAAGTACACAATTGATTACGGTTAATGATCCGTCGTCTGTTAGCTCTACTGCGGGCCTTGCAGTTAATGGTTCGATTTGGGCGTCATCGAGCGCAACGGTAAGTACACTATTCATTACTTCGACAGCATCCAATATTGCAGGAGTATCAAATAACGCACTTCAAATTGCAGGCGGCGTTGGCATTGGTAGTACATTAGTTGTTACTGGTGAACACATTTTAGAAGGTCCGTTAACAGTAGGACCTTCGCCGATTACGGCTCCTCGAAGCCCGTCTACTTCAATTGTTGTTCCGTCGCAAGATTCGGTATTTGATATAGGAGACCCAGTAGTTAGATGGAGAAATGTTTATGCTAATGTTTTTCAATCAAGCACTAGTTCAGGATCGACTGCTACCTTTATTGGTATTGCAACTAACGCTACTCAATTTGCAAGTCCGTCGCTGGTAACTGTTACTGGAGAATTTCAGACAACTACTAGCTCTAATTTCGTAGGCGCAGGAATTCCTCTAACATTAAATGTTAGAGCATCAACTGGGCTAATAACTAACAGATCTGCAGTTTCGATTACTACTGGTAGTGATACATTAATAATGTACAGTTCGTCATCGACTTTATTAGTCAAGCAGACAAAACGAGACTTCTTGAGTGATGTAAATTATCAAGATCCGATAGCCCCGGCATATAACGCAAATCTTAGTACACCTGCTGGTAGTTTGGTTCCGTTGGGTACTATTATTCTGTATTCCGGCACAGGAACCAATCTTCCACCTAATGGGTGGTTGGTCTGCAATGGACAAGCATTAACTACTGATCCAAAATATCAGAATTTAAAAAATTTAATTGGACATACGTATTCATCGACTACATCTACATGGAATGTACCGAATTTAACAGGGCCGGTTTCGTCGTCTCCGAATGTAACAATTAATTATATTATAAAGTATTAAAACTATGAGCTATACATTACGACTTACCAATGGACAGATTCTTTTAACACTTGCTGATCAGCAGACAGATAACGTATCTACGAGCTTGACGTTAATCGGCAAGAATGTAAATGCTTACGGCGCTAATATTAATGATAATTTCATTCGGTTGATGGAGAATTTTGCTTATTCTTCTCCACCGACTAGTCCGCTAGTTGGACAACTTTGGTTTGATACTGTTAATCAACGAATGTATTTTTATAATAATTCTCTGCAATTTAAACCTGTAGGCGGCCCGATTGTTTCGTCGTCGCAACCGGATAATCTTGTTTCGGGAGATTTTTGGATTGACACAACTAAAACTCAGCTTAATTATTACGATGGTGTTAATTTAGTCACAGTTGGACCCCAATATGATTCAACCCAAGGTAAATCTGGGGTTCTTGTAGAAACAGTTCAAGATCAATATTCAAATCCGCAAATTGTAAGCGGTATCTATTCTAATGGAACGTTGCTAGGAGTAGTTAGCAATACTGCGTTTACACTAAGTTCGTATTCCAGTTACACTACATCATCGGGCATTACATATGTTTACGATGGTATTACTGCTGCTCCTGGAGTTAAGTTTTATGGTACTGCTACTAGCACCGACTCTTTCCAAGGAATTCAGGCATCGCATTTAATTGTTAATAATACTGGTACTACACAGAGTCTGCAAAGTTCACTGAACGTATTTAATGATAGCGGAATTGCAGTCGGCGCCCAAGAAGATCTAGCGATTTACATTACTGGTACTAATCGAGTGGTTACTATGGCAATGGCTGATCAACAAGATTTTAATCTGATTGGTCAAACAGCAACTAACGCTACGGTTAATATTTTGTATTATAGTTCAAGTACTGGATTTTTAGGAATTTTTAATAAAACTCCTGCGTATCCATTAGATGTAACAGGTAATGTTAGAATTTCAGGTAATTTAACAGTTTCCGGTACTGCTACTTATACTCAAGTTGTTAACCTACAGGTATCTAATAAAACTATTGATCTAGCTTATACTTCAACAAGTGACACTATTGCAGATCTCGGCGGTATTGTACTACATGGTGCAACTAATAAAACTATTACTTGGCAAAACAGCAACCAAGCATGGAACAGTTCGGAGAATTTTAATCTTGCTGCCGGAAAAGGTTATGAGATTAATGGAACATCGGTATTATCAGCAACTTCATTAGGTGCTGGAATTACTTCGGCTCCTGGAATAACTTCGTTACCTAGTTTAACAACAGTTACAGTTGCTCCGATTATTATTACCGCGGCTGGTATTGGTGTTACTACTAACGTCCCGTTATCCTTGGGAGTAGGGTCAACATCTTATATAGACTTTAATAGTCGAAAATTGACAAACGTATATACTGCTACTATCTACGATGCTCCAACAGTTGCAGCCAATGTCGGGTATGTTAACGCTGCTGTTGCTACTGCTCGTGCAGGCCAATTTAGTCTAAATATCGACGTAACTGGACAGGCTTCTAGTCCTTTAGATCCGAATATGGATACGTTCATTCTTTCTATGCTCGGATTTATGCTCCCGCCGGGCGATCCTTCACCGTATGGTGTTCCTAATGGTGCGCGTGCCCGCGTCCTTGCAACTAGATATCAAACTTCGTCTACTACTGCAATCAGTAATCCGATATCATTTAATCCTGTAATAGTTTCAGGTCAATCAGTGGTACAATATCAGAGCGGATATGTTGTAAATACTACTGTTCCGGCGAGCACATTAGTTATTAATAGATGTATTAAACAATATGTAGTATCAGGCGGAGCATGGGTAGCGTACAATTATACAGCAACTAATGTTGTATATTCAGACGGAACATGGTAAGGAAGTTAAATGGCATACGTTTTACG
>Ga0007806_1000086_pt1 | contig 28749 bp, 30 predicted proteins | sample CryBogCBE18Aug09_FD_71192 | JGI IMG/M metagenome (GOLD analysis project Ga0007806, IMG submission 71192) | Freshwater microbial communities from Crystal Bog, Wisconsin, USA - CBE18Aug09 | ecosystem: Environmental > Aquatic > Freshwater > Lake | place: Crystal Bog, Wisconsin, USA | collected...
TTGTGTGGATTGTTTACAAAATCGGCCATGATTTTATCCAATGAACTGTCTTCATTACGTTCCCATGCTTTACGGAACTGTTTAATAACAGTACCATCTGCCAGAGTGTATTTAAGACTATTTCCATCTTTTTGCAACAACCCCTTGCCTTCAAACAAGTCTACCAAACCTGAGTATGGATTCATACCTGTTTCGTAAGGAATTTTAATTTGTACTGATTCAAAAGGTTTAGCATAGCGTGTTTTCATAATTTTACAAGCGGCACGAATACCTTTAACTTCTGAAATCTTATTACCTTCGTCGTCCTCTTTTAACTTTAATTTACGCATAGCTACAACAATACTGGAAGCGTAGATAAAGCCCTGTCCACCTGAGATCTTATCATCAGGATCAAACATGTCTTGACTTGCATAGGTGTGGTTTGTACAGATTAAACCAATATTTAAACTACCAAACATATTTACACAGTTACGAACAAGTGCTGTAAGTGCTTTAGGCTTACGACCCATGTCACCTTTTAAGTCACCTGCTTCGAACTGATTAACATCTGTTGGAGTAAGCATCATACCTAACGAGTCTAATACAAATAAAACCTTGGGACGTTGATCTTCTGGCAATGCTTTATATTCTTTAGTAAAGTCATTAATAAGTTTAGCAACGTCGTCGATCATTGCCACGTTAAGTTTAAGCAATTTGTCCTCAGAAGTGTCAACCCCAAGTGCTTTTAACCATGGCTCATCAAGTGCGTTTTCTGTATCGACTAAAATAACATAAATGCCTTGTTCTTGTGCATTCTTAATTAAGTTACCTGAACAAATAAATGATTTACCTGCGCCAGACTCTCCAGCAAATACAGTAACTTTACCGAGCGGAACACCTTTGTGAAAGTCGCCGCTGATTAGATAGTTAAGAGCATAGTTGTTTGTTGAGATCCAGTCAGTTGGATCTGTAAATCCTACGCTAATGCCATCAATGCTTTTAGTGATACTTTTGCGAAACTTTGATACGTCAAATGGTTTAGTAATTGCCATGATTAATTTCCTTCTTTAAGTTTATATAATTCTGTAAAAATTTTACTGCTATCTAAATTACGTCTTGCATCTATCTCCGACAAACGTTGCCAAAACGTTTTCATATCTTTAGTAAAAGGACTACGAATATGTGCTAACAAATTTCTGTATCCATCCTCTAATAAGAATCCGGGTTTATCTGCAATACGTTTATTCAATTTTTCTTCAACTAAGTTTAGCACAGATTCTGGTAAATGTCTACAGTCAATCCACTCAGGTTCCACGATTGTGGTTAAAACAAAAGCGTTTGGGTGAAAATCTTGTGCCATAAAATAGTCGATACAATCAAAAACAGAAAAAGTATTGAGTATACACCAAACCATATTAAATGTAATCTTGTGTGGCAGTTGTTTGATTGTTTCTAAATTTTTTAGAAAATCCTGCCAAGAACTACCATAGCGTGTGTATTCAAATTCTTTATCTAAATTTTCTATGCTCACAGTCCAGTGTACATTTTTAAATTGGCAAAGCAACTCAAGTACATTGGTGTCTGTGGAACTTAAATTAGTGTTTATCCTAATATTGACCTCAGGATTTTTTTCTAATAGGATTTCTAATAATTGCTCGTTCTCTTTAATAAGCATAGGTTCGCCACCGGCCAGATAAACATTTTTAATTTGGTGTGCGTTATTAAAAATATATTCTTTTAATTGTTTGAATTTTTCATCTGGAACTCGATCTATCTTTACACCTAACTCGCTGGCCCATTTACTGCTAAACACAGGAAAACAATAAACGCAGGCAAAGTTACAGGTATTGCGCCAACGTACATCAATTTGATTTAGATTAAAGTTGGTAGGATCGTCGTATAGCGTTGGATCGACTGATCTAAGTTCTTTCATATAATAAATTCTACTGCTAACAATATCGTGTGATGTTTTATTTTCTTCTAAATTATAACAGTATCCGCAACTTGTAGGTTTTTCGCGATTTATTATTTGTTGTTTGATCTTTGTGTTTATTTCGCCAGTCATTACTTGTTCGATCGTATTTTCGCGAACGTTGCCAATCACATCGTAAGCACAGATACAATTTTTAACATTACCATCGGGCATGACTACAAAGCCGGTCCAGGGCAACGGGCAAAATGCTTTATTAGTTAAAATATCTTTAGGTGTCATTGTGATCCTAAACTTATATCAGGAATAGTTAATCCGTTTGCTTCGGCCATTTTAAAAACACTAACTAACACTCTTGCCCATGTTGCTGGATCGGCACCTGGTATATTATCGTGTGTTGCTACTTGTCCAGGACGTACTAATGTGATACGTGGGCCATCGATGGTTCTTAATTGTTTTACCGCTTCTTCAAGTGCCACTTTTTGTAAACGGTATTCATCTAAACTATTAGTAGATGTATGTTGAGTTAACATAGTGCTAATAACCATAATATGTTTGTTGGTTTTGTGCCAACGTCGAGCCACTTCAAATAATAATTCAGTCTGTGCGAACCCGGCCTGTGCATTGTTAATAAACATATCACAAGGTTCGATCATGTCTGCCGCTTTAGGAATATTACGTATATTATTACCCTCGCGGCGACTAATACCGATTATTTCGTTTCCCCAGTAGGCTTCGGCAAGTGCAGCGCCAATGCCGGCTGTGTGTCCTGTAATTGCTATTTTCATTTTAGTAGGTGTATTGGATCATTTTTAAATGTAAAACTTGCTATGACTCTTGGTGTGATTGCAGGATCTATTTTAATTACTGAATGTGCTAATCTTGAATTAAACACTACCGGTTTTGATAAATTATGTAATTCTGCTATTAATTCTAAATCTATGTCCTGGCATTCTAATTCTAAAAAAGGTTTTAACATTATATATTTCTTAACCGCTTTTGTTCTTGTATATAGTTGTTAATACTGGTCTGATCTGTATTGCCAACTTCTAATACTGCTGGCTCCTTAAGATAAGCATAGCCATGATCAATACCGTGCTCTTGAGCAAATGCCTGGATGGCAGGTAAATTATTGACATTTAATACGCTGACAGTTGTCCATAAATTTAATTTAACAGGCATAGTTTTATATTGCATTAGGTTTTTATAAAAGGTGTCCCAACGAATAGGCCAGCGCATAAATTCAAATACTTCGCCAATGCCGTCACAGCTTGCGGTAACTGTAACTTCAATACCACGCTCGGCAATGGCAGTTAATTCTTCTAATACTATATTACAATTTGTATTAAGTCTAAGTGTGCGAAGATTGGGTGGTAAGTTGTCTAATATCTTTTTATAATTTTTACTGTAACTTGGCTCGCCACCGTTGATATCTAAGTGGCGAATACGTTCTTGCGGTAATGCCCAATATCCACGACTATTGTCTACTATGGGAAACGTTTTGCCATGCAATGAACCAATGCGTGTACTACACTCTGGACTACAGGTTTGACAGGCTGCATTACAAACATTATCTAAAACCCCACCAACCTGCAGATAATCTTTTTGTGTTTCTAATGTGTCCACGGCAATAGCGTGTATTCTTATACTACTGGGAGTTTTTTGTTCAACTTCTTTACAGCGTATACATTCTGCCGGCCATGTGCCAAATTTAAAAAGTTCTTTTACATTAGCTAACCAACTACTGCCGTCCATATCTGCCAATGAGTTATAACGTGGAGCATTGACCATATGGCCACACCGACTAACTGTGTTATCGGGATTGAATCTTACAAAATGGTCTAATCGAGGACAGTACATAAACCCTTGTTTCTTTGAATAACTTCTTGGTATAAGTCAGAGTATTTAACTTTTATATGTGCCAGTATCTCTGTAAATTTGGCTGTTTGTCCAACAAAGTCTTCGGTTAATACTTTATCTAACTGTAAATAATACCATAACTTATTGTTTGATTTAAAATAGTCTGTTAGTGTTTCGTCACGTGCTAATACATTCCACGTTAATTCTGTCGCGTTGCTTAGTTCGGTCCAAGGTACAATAGTAATCCAAGGATTATTAGTTTGTCTGACTAAGTTGACTAACCAATGGAACTGTAGGGCAAAATGTCTATCTAAGAACAAGTATTGATCTATCATTGTCAATGCTGTTGCACGATCCAAATGAGGATTGTTTTTTAGATAGGTTTGTACTCCACTGACATAACGTTCAAAAGGTTCACGTACATATACCTGTACCTGTGCCACCCGAGTTTGTAATTGATCTCGGGGAACTAATTCTGGATGGTCGGCTCTAAGACTGCTGGAACCATTTTTAAATATTGGATAGATCAGCTGGCCATTCTTACCGACAAGTATTTCACACTCATCGGGAAAGAGGATGGGATCTAAATAACTCAGCATAGAAAAAGGGTAGGGACCGTAAGCCCTACCCAGACACAAGCATTATTGCGTTTTACGGTTTCTGATCATTGCCAGAATGTCTTCGGCACGTTGACTGCTTGGTTTAGCTTCAGCGGCCGGAGCGGCTACTGGGGCTGTTGGAGCAGGTGTGTCATCTTCATCTGGTTCTACTACTGCGGCTGGAGCAGGTGTGCTCGTAGCTGCTGCTGGTTTAGCGTTAGGTGTATCCAAACCGTATGGTTTGTAATAAGCACCCCATTTGTCTGCATCATATGGTTGACCATCAACTGATGCTTCAAACATTTCTTTGATAACTTTAAGTTCTGTTTCGCTTGGTTGCTTTGGCAAGAAGTCTGACAAATTGTGTAAGCCAAATTCTTCAATTGCTGCAGCTTCGTCTGCTGTTAATGCAGATTCTTTACGCGACCATGTACTGGTGTTGTAGTCTGCATAACCACCTTTGCTGGTTTTCTTGATATTAAAATCAAGACCCGCTTGGTAATCTGTTGGCAAGTTTTCCATTTCTGGATCCATTAGTGCGTTCTTGATCAAATTAAAGATCTGTGGGCTAATAACAAATCTACGAATTGGGTTTGATGGAGTCTTATCATCGCCAAGTGGATTCTCGCGAACAAAGCCTTGGAACAAATAACTACGTTTCTTCCAATACTTACGACCCATTTCTTCTAAGTTAGGATCTTTAAACCATGTACGCACTTCTGCTAAAATTGGACATGCTTGTCCATACATTTCAACACAAGGTACTTGTACAACCACTGGCTTCGAATCTGCTTGGCCTTTTACGCCAGCAAATGGCAGCTTGATCATTGCACGTTCAACCCAAAAGAATGAATTGCTTGCGTTACCGTCTGGTAAAAATCTTACTCTTGCTGTGGTGTTTTCTGCGATGTTCCAGTGTGCGTAAATTGCATTATCGCCCTGGCTTTGTGATTCGCCGGTTTTACGGCCTTCTGATGCTTGTAACTTTGCTCTAATTTCTGCTAATGTCATTGCCATGATAAGTTTCCTTTATAATAAGATGGTCTTTAAATTTGCCTGGATATACGCAAGCACAAGGCTATTGTATAACATATATATTTATGATGTCAATGAATTTTTGTAAATTAATTTACCGAACCAAATATTCGTTAAAAATAGTATAGCTGGTAAGGCGATATGAGTTTTCGGGCACTTTGTTTAATAGTCCGTGCCACTGTAATGGTTGACTGCCGTCGGGATTCAATCCGTTTAACATAACATATCCAGAATTAGGACGGAACGGAAAATCATATCTTATGTCTGTGCGGCTTTTTGAATTGTAAAACTTTGTACCTAATGTTTCGTTGTTAGCATGCCAAAATAGTTGCATGGTAGCAGGTAGATGCCCGTCTGTGTGTATAGGAACAAAAAATGTAGGTTCGTCTACCCACCAAGATGTATTAATATAGTCTGCATTGGCTACGGTGATGCCACAGGCTTCTTCAACTTGCCGATATGTATTTTTTAATTCTTGGGTAGCTTGTTGTAGTAAAGGATTGTTACTAAAATTAATTGATCTACGTAACCACATTTCTTGCCCATCCTGATCATTCCAGGGCAAATTAATCCAGTCTTGATGTAATATTTCGTCAACCAGATCCAACGGTAGAACATCTTCTACCAAAAACAATCTGTTGGTATTGTCTACAGAAGTTATTTTCATTGATTATTTTTTAATGCCGGCCAAACTTCGAATAAAGTCTAAAGGGTCTGCTGATTCGGCAGCTGGTTTAATAGCACTTGGATCTTGTGTGCTGGCACCATATGCTTGATTAGTAGCAATATCTTGTTGCTGTTGTTGTAGTGCTTGGTCTTGTGCTGCCAACGGTGATTGGTCTTGAGTATACTGTGGATTATACTTTTCTGCCAGATCTGGGTAACCGTGATCGTGTAACCACTCAACTACGTCCATTTTGCAATCAGCATCTGGACCTTCTTGTTCTGCTCGTGCGGAGATTTTATCGTATAGTTCGTCGTCGCCGATGATATTGTATAGTTGTCCTATTGCATCATCGCCGTGATCTCCAACACGTAATGTTGGCTTACTCATTACTTTATCTAATTCTTTATTGTCAATATCATCGTCTGGTGCAGCCCAGGTACCTTCGGTAACTTCGTGGGCCCACGATTCAAATTCTTCTGCCATTGCATTTTCTTGACGAGCTTTTTGATTTTTGTAAGCACGATATACATATGGTAGTGCTTCGTCAAATTTATCGTTGTAAACTTTTTTAACAAAACGTTCACGTAATGCTGCAACATCCACATCTTCTTCAATGTCTGACATAGGCATATAGCATTCTTTATAGCTATCGTAACCTCGACGTCCACCAATGTGACGTAATTGATTTTTTAATTCTGAATAGTGTTGTACTGCGGCCTGCGCCATTTGACTTGTTTCTGCATCTTCAAATTGACGACGTTTAGCTTCGCGAACAAAATGACTCATTGCAGACATTTCACTAACCATGCCACAAATACCTTCGCCCAATTCGTCATCAATGCGTCCGCCTTGACTGCAATGTTGTGCCATTGCACGAGCACCGTGTAGGTTTTTAAATGGTAATAAGAAGCGTTCACCTAAGTGTGTTTCAATGAATACAGCATCTACATTACGACTACGAGCGCCACGTTTAGTTTCATCAACATTATCACTGTGACGAACAATAATTCTAACAGGACCACATTCTTGGTAACTGCTACGGCTTGTGCCAAACATACGACTTTCTGAAACTGTAATTTCATCAGCCGAATATGTTGAATCTGCTTTGGATTGCTGTTTAATATCTTTTAACTGTAAATTGCTCTTGGCAATATCACGTGCATCAAAACCTAATAGGTTGCGTTTGGCAAATCCACGTAGGCTTTGTAAAAATTTGTACCAATCATGTTCTGCGGAAGTTTCGCCGTCGTCATTTTCATCATCAATTCGTTTGATACGATCGACAATGTTTGTACTATAGTAGACTTTTAAACTTGCTTCGTCAATCAAGCTCACTGTAATATTGCCAACTTTACGGCCGTCGACTTCGTAGTCAAAGTTAATGAATCTGGCTTTTTCTGGATCAGTGGTGGCTTTAGATTTTTCGTCGCCCAAATTAACATTGTCAAATCTGGTACGAATTTTGTCAAAAAGTGCTGAGGCTATATTTTCAATTTCACGCATAGTAATGTATTTAGCTGACCATTATAAACGGCATAGGGTCTATTGTTTCGTCTTGTGTACGCAAACGATCATCAATTGTAGCATCAAATCCCTGTATAACCTGTATCATACGCACAGCCAATATCATTGCCATAACTAAGTCGTCTGTTTCGCCTATTTTAGCCGCAAAACTTGTGCCATGAGCTACAAATGTTTTAAGTTCGCTGATTATATTTTTGCTGGCTAAAGTTAATTTTTTAGTTTCTATCCAGTTTTTCAATTTGCTACAAGCAGCAATTTTGCTTTTATTTGTTGTAGTAAATCCTTTGCGGTACATTCTACTGTGTCCTGTGCGTATAGGCTCGCTTAAGAAGTACCCATGTATATTTTCTTCGCCAATATGACTGACCTCTATTAGAGCTGCTTCGCCCAGGGTATTATTTTCTACGCTGTAGTATATGTCTGCGTCGGCGCCAACACAATCATACAAATATTGATTAATTTCTTGCAATATTCTTGTTTGTCTTTGTATAGAAGTTTTATTGTGTTGCCATTCGCCGACTTGCATCATACTTGGCAATTCAATGATCTGTATAGCAGCAGGGTCTCCGCCTGTGCCCAAACTTGGATCCCAGGCAACAGCATATATGTTACCGTTTTTGGGCTTTTTATACCAACGTACCTGCCCTTGTCGTTCAATTGGATCAATGCCGGCTAACTCAATCAATGTTGTAGGATTAATCAGTGTTTCGTCATAGATCAAAAATTCACAGCCGTGTTCACGTCTAAAACGTTCTTCACCGATACGGCCAATTTCTTCTTGTTTCCACTGTTCGTCGCGGTCTGGGTGTTCATCCCAACTTGCTTGGTATGGTTTAAATCCATTGATGCCCAGGTCTGTTTCGTTGCCAAATTCATCAACGTTTTTGTTGGCCTGTTTCCAGATTAACGCAAACTGATCTTCGTCTGAGTTTGGAGTTGATGTAATAATAGCTTTACCACCAGTGCTTAGTGTAGGAGAAATAGAAGTCCAGAATTCTTTGGCAATAGTGGGACGGACGAATGCAAACTCGTCACAGTATAGTAGTGTAATAGACATACCACGACCTGTTGTTTCTGTTGTTGTTTGACTAACAATACGTGATCCGTTTTCAAATTCTATACTGCCTTTGTTGTAGCTGGTGCTACCGGCACGTATAAAGTCCGGGCACAGTTCATATGCATAACGAATACGTTGCATAATTTCCTGTGCGCCTGTATATTTGTGTGCGGCGATTAGAATAGTTGAATCTGGATGAAACATAGCATACCATAACAAGTAGCCCGCGGCACTGGTTGTTTTGCCCGTTTGTCTTGGCATTAGACTCACAGAGAATCTATAATTGTGATATGTATGTATTAGTTTCTTTTGATACTCAAATGGATGATACAGCATTTTACCCTTGGTAGGATGCTGGATGTAAAAATAATGATCCATGAAGTATGCCGGGCCCGTGACAGGATCGGCACACTTTGCAAATTCTATAATTTGCTGTTCTGTGTAGCTTTCCTTTCGGTTAGCGGGTTTAACTAATACGCCTTCTAAACTTTTAGCCATTTGTAATAATTACTCATATAAGTATATTTAATGTCAGACACACTACTACTAAATTCTAATTACGAGCCAATTAGTGTATTACCTTTAAGTGTTATTAATTGGCAACACGCTATCAAACTAATGTATCTGGGCCGCGTTCACGTGCTTGAAACATACCCAAATTGGATAGTACACTCAGAACGTTTAGCCTTAAATGTTCCCAGCGTCTGCGTGACTAAAGATTACTTCCATTACAAAAAGTCTGTTAAGTTTAGCCGTTATAACTTGTACATGCGCGATTTGTTTAAATGCCAATACTGCGAAGATGTTTTTGACTACGAAGAACTAACAATCGATCATGTCGTTCCGCGAAGTGCTGGCGGCAAGACTGTCTGGACTAACTGTGTAACCAGTTGTAAGGCCTGCAATCATCATAAAGGCAGTAAATTAATTAAACCTAAAATTGCTCCATATCGTCCCGATTATTATTCGTTGGTTAGTAAATGGAAAACAATGCCATTTACTGTCAAGGATGAAGCGTGGAACAAATATTTGGGAGTGTTAAAGGCTGTTGCCTAATCTTTCCAACGGTTAATGTCACGAGCTACTCGAGGAGCAGGTGCATCACCAATTGGCTTTTCGCCTGTTAAGTAAGGCTTAGAGAACCATAGTCTGAACCACTCTGGACTACCAGGTTGTATGTGGTTCTCTTTTTCCATCTTGCGTTTTTCCATGCCAGTGATACTTATATTACTGCCCACTGGACTCATTGATGCTTGATCGGAACTGTTTGGTGTGTCTATTGCAGGGTCATGTCCGCCAGCACTATAGTAGTCCTCAAACAAACCACTAAGTCCGGCTAACTTACGCAACTCTGCTAAATCTTTTGAATCCATAATAGCATCAGCTTCACCTGTTTCACCTGGTGAGACAAAGTCCGCTGATGTTATTCGATATTCTTTCATTTTTTTGTACGTACACGCACAGGACTAACTTTGTGTACTGTGTCAACTTCTGTTGATCCATCTGGTGTTAGCTTGGTATGATTAGCTTCCCAACCAAATGCTTTAGCGGCTTGATCAAGTATAGCACGTTCGCCTTCGCTGTAGGCAGCAGCAATCAAACTTTGACCATTTGGGCCATCTTTGTTTGGCTCATGTTCATATTTGCCATCGCCAGCACCACCTAAAAAGTAGGCAGCAAAACGCCAAGGATGATATGGACTTGAGTTATCTAACTTATGATGACTACGTAGGCCTGGAGTTGCCGATTGATGGCTATCGGGGATACCATCGTTGTTAGCATCATCACCAACTTGGCTTTTACTTTCAAAGATGATATCTTTTATTTTCATTTTTGAATTTTGATGCTTTCGTATTGTTTCATCAAACTACGGCTTAATGATTCCATTGGGTTGTCGCTAAAGCGAGCAGCACCATTTTTGCTCATTTTCTTTTCTTTACCAGCAACTTCACCGTCGCCACCTTTTAACATCACATCAGCATCTTCAATTTCTTCTTCTGGTGTGTTATCTAATTTAGCTGGCTCTTCAAAATCTGTATCGCCATAGTCTTTGCCTTCGGTAGCAATACCAGCCAATGAAGCAATATCTTTTAATGTAGTTACGCTTTCTTTAACTGGATATTCTTTGCCGTCAACTTCAAAGCTATCTTTGTGTTGCATTTTGGCTTTAGCTAATGCACCGCTAAACTCATTGCCTTCGTTACATGCACATGGTTTAGCATTGCAAGTAGGGCAAGTGCCTTCGTCTAAGTTTGAAGTATCTTTGTATGTTTTACCATCCAAATCAAATTCATCACCTTTTTCAGTCTTGGCTAATTTACCAGTAAACGCATTGCCCTCATCGGCAATTTTTAAACCGGCTAATTTAGCTAATTCATTTAATTCTGATTCCATTGTTACGTCCTCGCCAATGTCTGAGTCATGACTAATACCAGTATCTCTGGCAAGTTTAGCCAATCCTTCACGTGAACTTATGTTGTCTGCTTTAACAGCGTCAAGGTCACCTTGTTTAATCATCCAATCTGCATCACCTGTTGCTTTACGTTGGTAAGCAGGGATCTGCATTTTCTGTTGTGGAGTAAATGCTTCGTCTGTTGTTAACTCTTGATTCAATCGATCTGAGATCCATTCGTATGGGTCGCCGGTACGTGCTTTGGCTGTACCATATGGCATTTCACCATTGTCCAAATAGTAATCATACAAAGCATGATACAGATCTTCATCCATATCGTGTCCTTGTTCAAACTGTTTAACTTCGTGTTTGAAACGATTTAAAATATGTTCTAATGTTTCGCCGCTTTCATCAATCATACGGCCTTCCATGATAGCATTAAAGCGTTGTGCTAATTTGCTTTCGCTGGCACTCTGCGCTTTACCTTTAACTTTGTCCTTGCCTTTATCAGCTTTGGCCTTGTCGTGTGCTTTATCACTTACACGACCAAATAAATCATGTGGCATCTTGTGTTTGCTTGAGAAAGGTAACTTGTCGCTGGACTTTTCACCTTCAGCTTTTTTAGGACGACCGCGTGTTTTCTTTTCGCCTTTGTCTTTTTTAGACTTCTTGCTGTCTTTATCGTCCTCATCATCGCCGGTAAAGTCTTTGGACTTGTAGTATTCTGTACCATATGTACCGGTGTGTTTTTTATCTTCATCCATATGTTCGTGTTCGCAAGAACAACTTTCCATTGGCATGCCACATTCCATACATTCTTCTGCGTTAATCTTTTTACCAATTTCGTGTGCCTTGGTAACAACTTTCTTTGGCAAGTCGTGTGCAGGAGTTTGTTCAATGCCGGCCTTTTTCTTAGCAACTGCCATGCCAACAGCAAAAGGATTTTTTGCTTTCTCTGTAGCAAATGCTTCAGCCAATTTGGCTTCAATACGTGCTACACCTTCTTTAACACTACCACGTGCTTCTACGTTTTCGTAGACCTTGGCTGGTTGTTGAATTGGTTCTTGTTTAGGAGCCAACGCCTCTAAAGTTTCAAGAATATTATAAATGTTGTTAGAGTTATTGTTGCTCACGATTAACGGCCCTTCATTGGATTAGATACTGCTTGTTTGTTTGTGCCAACTGGACTTGTATCGCCTGTTGGTAAATCATTTGTAGTCTGACCTTTTTTGCCTACAAATATTTTATCAGCGTTTGTGTCATTGCCGCTGACTTCAAAATTCTTACTTAAATTTTTAGCGTCGCTTAATTCTTTAATTAAACTTGCAACACGACCTTGGCCTACTAACTCTTGTGAACCTGGTTCGTCTTTTAATTCTGGGTTATTGATAATAGGACCATCTTCGCCTTGGCTAACAATCTTGGCTTCTACTTCATCTTCTTGCAAGTATTGATCATTAGTGTATACAAATACACAATCAGATTTAATCTGAGCACGGTTAATAACCAACTGACGAATTTGTTCGCAGATAGTTGGATACTTAACAGCTACGTCAATGATGCAACATTCGCATGGGCCCAACTTACCAAATTCGCGATGTTCTTGAATTGGTAAATTTTTTGGCTTACTAATTGTTTCAACTTGATACGCATCAATAGCATCTGTAATACGTGCTAACATGTCAGCATCTACGTTACAATTAGCAATTTTAATTTTGAACTCAAACAGCTTGCCTGATTCAAAAAAGTAAGATTGAAAATTTTTAATCATAATAATAGGTCCTATATGGTATATTTATGCGTGTTTATTTCTTTTGGCTGGCAAGTATCTGTGCTAAAAGTGCATTACGGTCTAATACAACACCTTTGCCCTCTACCGGCTCGTCTTCGCCGGTATTATTATCTTTGGCAATTTGGTGATCTAATTTGGCCTTGGCTAATTGTAACTGTACCATTTTTAGCTTTTTATCTAACTTGGCAGTTTTAGCTGTAATTGCATGCCCCATCATGTTGCTGGCTGTTTGTAATATAACACCGGCAAAACGTGGATCTACATTCATACCTAAATCCATTAGGTCTTCTGCTTTGCTCTGTGCTAATTTTGCTAATTCGTCTAATTCGTTATCACCGGTCTCCAAGTCCCTAACACCAGGCAATGCGGCATCAATTTTGTCGATTGCGGAGTCAACTTGGGTGATAATATCGCGGTTTTCGGCAACTAAGGCCTGCGATTCTTCCACAGTGGTATTCTCACTGGGTAAGTTAAAGAGATCTTCTAATTTTTTAGTCATACCAATATTTATTGGCGTGACCCCTGGGCAAACATATCTTTTTCAGTTACAACTCGAAACTTTAAATTATTGGCTTTACAATAGGCATTGGCTGCTTGCCATTTACACATGTTAAGAATAGCGGCTGCTTGGGCACGTTTATTATTGCCGGCAGCTTCTAATGTAGTTTCATGTGCTGGTTTAATTTCTATAAGCTCTGCATGTTGTTGGCCCTTGGAGTCAACATATACCATAAAAAAATCAGGTACATAAATGGTATTTTTGTTAGTAAACGGATTACGATAGTTGATGTGTATAGCTTCGTTTGCCCACTGTAATATTGCAGGGTTGTTGTCGCAAAAACGCATAAACGTATGTTCCCAACTTGAACGATAATGCGGGGTCTTTTTGCCTACATATTTTTCAGGGTTTAATAATTGATAAAAGCCGTTGGCGTATTTGCTCATGCTAAAATTGAACGTTGAATATATTTGTTTAAGATTGGTTCGTTACGAACAGCTAAAAAGCTGGTCCCAACTCGATTTAAATTTAAAAATGTTGTTAGATATAAATTAAGATCACCCTTAGGCAAACGAGTAAACTGTTGTAATGTTTGCATAGGATCAATTTGCTGTGCAATACTTGTATAGATAACCGCACTGGCTAAAAGCTCTGCCGCAGCACGATTGCCGTCGGTTTGACGTTCAAAATAACCAATGATTGCATCTTCTTGGTTAGAGCCGATGGTACCAAGATTAGTAGTTAGATTGTTAAAATATTGTTTTGTGGTACTACCATTGTTAATAGTAACGGCAGATAAGTTTTGTACAGTAGACATTTATTGAATCCTTTAAATTGACCAATCACCAGTAGGTGCGTCGCCGGAATCTGCCACTGGACTAAATGCCGACTGAATTGAGTCTGCGGCACTACTTGCTAATGAGCCCACTTCAGTTGCTCCGCTGGCAATCAGGTCTTGAGCCTGACTTATGCCAGTACTGATAAATCCACTGGCTGCATTAATTCCCCCGTTAATAGCTGAATTAATAGCACCGCCTGCTAACCCAGTGATTGAATTTAATGTACTACCAAGTGGGTTTCCGTAGCCAGCAATAGACAGACCATTACTGCTTGCGCCTCCGCCAAAGTTAAAATTGGCTGCGCCCGGTGCAGAAAATTGACTATCAATGCTGGGTATCTGTGAAGGGTCTGTACCTTGGAGGTAATAGGGACTACTACCAGCACTTCCGCTGTTGCCGCCGCCTAATAGACCAATGATACCTGCTCCACCGCCTAACGATTGTTCTACAGCACCCACTACCGTTGGTACTGTTAAGTTCTTAAGTGGATTATTACCTTTAGATATACCCAAGGCAATCTGATTTAGTAATCCGCCAATGCCACTATTAGCACCTGCACCAGTGCCAGTAAATGGAATACGGCCGCCTGGTAATTGAACATCACCCGTCTTGGGTTGTGTTCCGGTTAAGCCACCAACAATGGTTCCAAGTGTTCCGCCAAGACCGGCGCCACCTGTTAGAGAATCAACCAATGAACCGGCCAGACTTGGGATACCCAATGGGCTTGGTGTACTATCATAGTGTAACTGTGCAAAGTCTGTGTCTTGTCCAGATTCAATGGTACCGTAGTTGTATAAAACTGTTTCGTAGGACACAGTCATTGTGTGTTCCATTGTACCGGCATCACCAGAATTTTGGTGTTGACCGTGTTGGAAGGCTGTAATAGTAGGATTGATTAATACGTATTCTGTAAACTGTCGTTGATGCAAACTGTACATGCGAATACGCTGTAGTAATCTATCGGCACCTGTATTAGATCTTGTAAAGGTTGACGGAGTAAAACCCCAGTCGGCCGTTTGTATTGCATTATATTTTGTTGCTTGTAAATATTTTTCTGGTGTATAATCGCTGTCTCTATAGTAGTAACTCATGTAGTCATACCAGAGATCTCTGATAACATCCGAACTGTCATCATGGAAGGTAATTGTTACAGGATCGTACTTGATTTTATTTTGAACAATGTTAGGACGATTATAGGCATTGAGTGTTTTGGTATCAATGGTATACTTTGGTAACTGCATGGTTTTTACCAACATACCTGCTTCTAAAATTTCTGTTGCTGGTAGTCGAGTAATAGCCGGGTTGATGTCAAAGGCCACATGGAATAAAAATCCCATCTTTGGCGCAAGTCTATAGTTGCCATCAACAAATATTTTACTGGCGTGATTCCAGCCCTTGACATAATTGCCCAGGCCAGTGCCTTGATATACTTGTTGGAAAAAATCGCCGAATGCCACAGAGCTATCCTTATTATATTAATATTTATGCTCATAAAAAAGCCCGGATAAATCCGGGCTGTTGTTACCAAAAGTTTCTTCTGGATTAGCCTGTGATAGCACCAATTGTTTGACCAACCAATGTACCAACACCAACTCCAGTTGGGCTTTGTATCGCATTATCATAACGAATTGTTAATGCAATCATTGCCGCTTCATTTGTACCATAGTTCATGTCACCATAGTCAACTGTCTGAATAAAGCAACCAGCCAATTCCCAAGATTCAAGAACGGTTGGTCCATTGCTACCATTGTTAGTAGCGTTACCACCGTCAAGCATGTCGTAGTACATGATAAATTTGTAGTCAACACCAGAGCTTGCTGACGCTTGCTCTAAGAAGTCAAACTGTTTCTGTACTTGTTCGCCAACCATTTGTGCAATGTTGTTACCAGCATCGTCACGTAGATTAACTGTAATTGTTTGCCATTCTGGCTTACCTTGTAAGTATACTTTACTGTTGTATACATCAATAGGAATTTCTGCAAACTGTACGCTTGGACGTTTAATGTCTACTACCTGTTTTGTTAGTTCTACTAATTTGCTTGTAGTTACACCAAAATTGGCAAAAGTTGCGCGGAAGCGGAACTTTAATTTAGGCATTAACAGACCCTGGTTTGTTACACCACTAATAGGTACTGTAAAGTTACTTGCTGATGCGTATGCCATATAATTCTCTCCTGTTATTCTTATTTATCTATTTAGGCTTTACCTGAAGTTGGGTTAACTAAACGAATTGGGATATAGATAAACTCGATAGCCTTAGTAGGTGCAATCGCAATATCAATATATAATTGGTTTTGTGCGATAACATTTGGTGGATTGTTACTTGTATCACAAACTACTACATAGTCGTAAATACCACGTTTGCTTACTAAATCGTTTAAGGCATTTGAAATAACTGCGCCAACTTGATCACGTGTAATCTTATCGTTTGGCTCAAACAAGAAGCCGTTTGTTGCTGTTGATAAGAGTGTACGGATGTAGTTTACTAAGCGAGATACGTTTACACGATCCATTGATTCTGCAATTGGATCACGTGTCTTCTGACCCCAAACAACTAAACCAGTTCCTGGTAGAATTGTAATTGGGTTAATCTTTAACTGATACAATGCATCACGTAGACCTTGATTTACACCAGTGCGATGGAACTCGCCTGTTTTGTAATCAACATAACCTAAGTCAGTTGCATTGTCAACTAAACCACGACGTAAACCTGCTGGAGCAAACCATGGATATGCCAAGTTGTCGTTGTGTAAGTATGTACGCAGAGCGATGTGGCTTGGTGGAACCATGATTGTGTTACCAGACAAATCTGTGCTTAACGCACTTGGCCAGTAAACCGCGCAATATGGATCATCTGTTGGTAAGCCGTCACCGTTTGTGTCGTTACTCCAGTTGTTTAGATCAACTACATTAGTGCTCAACGACATTGGTGTATCACCAATGATGAACGCTGTGTTTTTGCGATCGTTGTTTAGAGCAACCATGTTAGTAATCAACTCTGGGTAACCAGGTGCTGCTAACAAGCTAAATCCAAATTGATCTTCACGAATTTGTGTATTGGCTTCAACTGCGGCATTCATTGCAGAAACAATTAAATGACGTTGTGCATAGTGACCAGCATTTGGGCTACCATCATTTTTCAAGCCACTTGCTGTTACCCAAGAAGCACTTTGCAATGGTGACCAGTATGCTGCCATATCTGGAGGTGTGTTACCTGTGTTGCTACTTTGGCTGGAAACATAAATTGTTGAGCCATAGTAAACTTTATCACCGTAGTTGTATGTTGTTGTAGAGCTATAGTCGTTAACCATGAATGATTCTGCGTTGAAGTAGTTAGCTACATAACGCTTGACATTGTAACCCGAACGACGTGTGTTAAACAATAGAACACCACGTGGATATAGTTCTGGGTTAGGTGCGTCTAAATCAACATAGTTACTGTATAGCAATGATGCTACTGGATCTTCAGTGTTAACTGCTGGATCTGTTGTACCACCGTTTGTAGTGCCGCTGGTTAAGCCGCTTAATGCGCCATCCCAACGTGCATCAGCAAATACAATACCATTAACGCTTAGTGCATCGCTGTTGTCAATTGCTACCCAAGTTGTACCGTTCCAACGGTTCATCTTAGGCCAATTTTCTAAATCGCTTGTGTCTAACCACAAGTCACCTGGTACTAACGGACTTGTTCCGTTGCTTTGTGTAGTTGGTGCTGTGAATTCAACAATAACACCATTGGCGTCTGTACGAGTTAAGTTATAACCACGTGCATCTGCACTTAATGTTTTGTAGCCAACCCATTTTGTACCTGTGTTGATCATAACATCAACAATAGTAGGATCGCTGTAGTACCATAATGTACCATCTGCAGGATCTGCTACTGGTAAATCAATGTTAGGTTCATACATTAATGCTGAGAAGCCAGATAAAATACGAACTACGTTTGTAGAATCGTTACCACCATAGCTTCTAACACCTTCAACTGCTGATGTGAAACCAGCCAAGTATGGCAAGTTTGGTTGACCAGCAATCTTAGACATAATAATTGTACCACCAGCCAAGTGTTTAACTGTAATAGTACCTGTACTGCTGTTTACTGAAGCAGTAATGTAGCCTTGTAAACCGCTACCAGGTGTACCAACAGCAGCTTGGATGCCTGATACAAAAGAAGCAGCAGTTGCAGCAGAAACTGTTACAGTTACAGTAGTAAATGTATTTGTTCCTGGTGTTGTTGCTTTTAATGTAAATGTACCAGTGCTTGAACCAAATCCTGGAGTTACACCAGTAATAGCCAATTCACCAGGCATGCTTCTAACCATTGGTGTAAAGCCAGCAATACCTAAATTGTCTGTTGTTGCATCATATGTGTTTTGGTCTTCGTATACAAATAATGTACCAACACCAATTTGTGAACCACCACCAACGTCTAAATCGCTAATGGCATTTCCTTCACTTGTATCTGCTACAGCAGCCTGTGTAGTCCATGTATCAGTAGTTGCGTTGTATTTCTTAAAGACTAAGTTTGAGCCACCGCCCAATTTACCAGACTTTAGCCATACTGCGCCGTTGGCTTGTGGTGCTGAATCGTTCATTGTCCAAGCAGGTACACCAGCATAGTTGCTGAATTGAATCTGTGGAGCATAGAATCTGTAGGTACCATTGGATACGAATTGTGCTGGGGTAATAATACCAGCTTGTACCCATAAAGAGTTTGAAACTACGGTTGCTGCTTCAACGATTGATAATACACCAGTACCACTGCTGGCAAGATCGTTAGCAAACAAACATAGCTTGCTGTCTCTCTTAGCAGCCTTAACACCTGCAATCGCAAGACCGTTGATACTGCTTATAACAGAGTCAATGTTTGTAGTTGTTAAAGTAATTGTAGTTCCGTTGATACTACCGCCAGTTGCTACAGTATTTGTAAATGTAGGATTTGAAACTGAGCCGGTTGCCACTGGCAAATCGTTTTGCCATTCTTTAGAACCTACTAATTTCCATGCATTGTCTGAACCTTTGTGATATACTCTATTGTTGTATGCACCAGCTGTGTTAGGTGTTGTAACAATAGCATATTGTCCAACTGCACCAATGCTGTTCTTTGGCTTTGGTTCTGCTGCTAATGTAATTGCTGTACCATTGTAAATGGCTGTAGCATCTGCTGTGTCTACGTCACCTGCAGATGTAATTAAAATTGGCTGTTGGTTTGTAAAGCTCTGTGTATCAGCTGACCACTCATAGATACCCCATGTAGTGTCTGCTAAATCTAACCAATATGTACCGTCCATAACTTTACCTGTTGGACGTACACTTGTTCCGTGTAAAGCGTTTAGATCGATGTCAGCACGAATAGCATATAGTTGGTTGCCCAAGCCCAATGCTGAGTAAGCTGCCATTAAACCATATTCGTTTAGTTCATTACCATGCAATGGTGTGCCAGCCGAACTTTGTAAGAATGTTGGATAACCAAGTGCCGTGATCAAATCACGTTGACTTGTAAATATTTGCAGTTTGTCTGCGTTAGCTTTTGTTGTACCTGTAGCTACTGTACCACTTGGATTTAATTTGTCTTGTGCTGTAGCAAGAACGACAAGAGGTACTGTACCAATTGCTGATGATACGTACTGGCTCTGGTCTGTTACTGTTATGCTTACGCCTGGGGATACTAATGCCATAGTAATGTTCCTTTTAAATACTTGTTATTGATATTTATATGTATTGATAATTTTTGGGTGGTTATGATGCCCTTTGCAAAGGTTTGTGGGTAAATACACCATGTCAGAACGTAAATTATGCCCTACTTGTAACCAAAGACCTGTTGCTATTAATTATCGCAAAGGATTGGTAACGCACTACCGATCACATTGTGACGTATGTAATCGAAAAGGCAAGAGAGTACGTATAGCACCACCAGCCTGGCATCGAGCTGGATATACTAAAAAGACCGTTTGCGAAAGATGTGGGTTTAAAGCAAAACACCCAGAACAACTGGGTGTATTTTATGTAGACGGAAATTTAAAAAACAACAACTGGCTTAATTTAAAAACTATATGTTTAAACTGTCAGCAAGAGGTTTATAAATCCCGGTTGAGCTGGAAGCCGGCGCCGCTTGCACCAGATTTTTAATGTTAGTATACAGCTCTTCAATAGTACCGTTGTTGTCAATTTCATAATCAAACTCTGTACCAATCCAAGCAGTTTCGCTAACGTGTACATCAGGATATGCTGTTTTCATATTATCAAAGCCACCAAGATTTGATTCAACTGCTAAGTCGTACCACTCGGGTAACGGGCCACGTTTAACCCAGACAATTCGTCCGCCAGCACGACGAATACTTTGAATTTCGTTGGGGAATCTAACATCGCTAATAACAGTATTATCGCTACGACGACTTAGGCGAGCTTCTAAAGCAGCAATCCAAATATCATCATGGAACGCTTTACGACAAACTTCGGTGCCCCAATATTGTAAGACCCAACGTGGGGTTAGGCCAGGCATGTTGAGTCGATTAGCCCACCATGGATCCACTTGTTCGCGCCAGGCCCTGGCTTCGGGAGTGCGGCCTTCGAGTAGCTCTCGGTCCCAGCCAAATACAGCGGCCACTGCATCTTTAAGTGTGCCAGCAAAGCTATCACGTCTATAGCCATGGAAACCAACCAAGTAGTCAGCAATAGTGTCTTTACCTGAACCAATAAACCCGCAAACGCCGATGATCATAAAAAAGCCCTCTGTTATAAGGGCTATTTTTACATAATTTTTGAATAATGTCAACTATCCAGTTATCCAAGTTAATGGTTGGCTACCATCAACGTACTGGCGTAACTCATTTTCTAATGTTTCCATTTCAGCATTGGCTTCTTGTTTGAGAGCATCACCGTTTAGGCTTGTACCGCCTTGTGGTCCGGCAATTTGAGCAAACTTACTACGTGCTTCGCCAATGATACGTTTACAGAAACTATATGCGTACTCTTGGATCCAAGGGAAAGCATAAGTGTCGCTAAAAATCATTTGATCCGGTTTGGTATTGTAAATCCAAAGTAGCACAGATTCATATGGGTTTTGACCAGCGTCGTTTGTATTACCAGCATAACCATGTGGCATCTTGCGAACGATGGTTAATTTTTTAGTAGTTGGGTTAAATGTAAAGTTCATAAAGCCACCAAACATACGCATGGCTAACTTTTGATAGTCAACAAACAATTCGTAGTTGGTTAATCCGCCTACACGACCAGCTACCAACATATAAGTGTTTAAGTAGCCCGATGCAAATGGTTCAAATTGGCTTGCTGTTGTTCCTGTAACGCTGCCGATACCACGACGGAAACAAGCACGAACGTTTTGAATTTCTGGCGGTAGTATATACTCTTGTGTTTCTGGCAATAGGTCCAGGAACGCATAACTTTCTTCTACAGAGTTCTGAGCACGTTGGCGATATTTAACCAACGCTTGCTTGATACCCATCTCGTAGTGTTCTTTATCTAACTCAACATCAACAATGCCATCACCTAAACGCATACGAATGTAGTCGGTAATTTCAGCACGTTTAGCATCGCTTGTAGGAAGAGAGTTTGGATCAAACTGTATAGGACCCGGACCTGTTCCTGCATTAGGGTCGTAAAGACTTTTCGTTGGTAAGCTACCAAACGCTGTTAAGTTACTGTCTTTTTGGGGTGTGGTATTTGGAATACTGTATTCAGCCATTGTATTAGTCCGTTATACAGTATTTATATATCATGCTGTCTTAAGCAATACTACGTCTGCACTAATACGCCCGTTGAGCTTGGTTTCTGTAGCTTTGATACCATCCATAAACTTGCGTAATTCTACCTTGGTAGCCTTGGTAAACTCACGCAACTTTTCTTCGGGTTTACGAAGTGTTTTAGTAATGGATTTATGTTCGTCATAGCCAGTGATTGTGGTACCTTTAACACTCAATGGCCCTTGTAGGCTATCTGCAATATATTTGCCCAGCTTACGGGTTTTAACATTGTAAACCCAAAGTTCTTGTGCGCCAACAATATCTGCTGGATTAACTGAAACAATTTTAAGCGACTTGTCTTCTTTGGCGTATTTGAGTTTGGCAACTTGCTTTTCTTTGCTTACGCTACGTGGAGCACGAACTTTCTTAGTAGCTTTCTTGACACCACGATACTGAATAATATCATTCAGGATTTGATCAATAAAAGTAAAGATACGCTTGAAGTCAGCGGCTTTGTAGTGGCTGTAACCTTCAACCAACTGTTCGTCTTGTTTTTCAAATGCCGCTTTAAGCTCGTTAAAACGATCTTGAAACAATACTTCGTACTTGCTCAGTTGACTCTGCGGAACATTATTAGCAACCAAGAAGTCATAGGGTTTAAATTGATACTTAGGGTTAGCAATAAACTCGTCGTAGTGTCCTTCGAGTTCGCCAATGGTTTCACTGGTTTTTTCATTCAAACGGTCTTGAATAGTAGGAACGTAGGCCTTGGGCTTTTCTTCTACTACCACTTCTTCGGGCACAGAAAATTTAATAGCACGTTCAATTGCAGAATCAATATAAGTGATGTGCTTGGCCAACAACGGCATACCTTGGCGGTGTGCCATAATCAAACTACAAACTGTCATTTCTGTAGCACGGTCTGGGCTACGTTCATAGAGTTTAACTTCTTCTTTGGTGAACTCATGATTGTTTTTCAACCACTCAACTACATATTTTTTAAGATCTTTTTGATTGTAAAAATAATTGTAGTAGTAAAAACTTTGGCGTAGATGATGCTCGAACTGCTCTTTGGGCATGGCCAGGGCACGTTCGGTGTCCCAGGCCGGTTCGCTGCCAGTGTACTTTTCATCACCAAACAGCGGATTACGAGTTGCTCGTACTTTTGCTTTTACTGCTTTACCATTAAGTTTGACCATGTCTTTCCCTTACTAAAGGTTTATATGCAAATCTGTTTCCATGTGCATCATACAATGCCATGTGCTGTCGCCAGCCAATTGTGTCTCTCTCCAACCAAAACCAATCCAGTGCTTGTTTATCTAAGTCGCCCCAGATATTCATAGCCCGGATGTTACCAAACAATTCTTCTTCTGGTAGTAATTGTAACATATTTGCCATTAGATGCCAATCGGTATTGTAATCAAAGCAAATGGTTACTATAGTACTTTCGTAGTACTTTAGCCACTCGTTAAGTTCTTTTGCAATCGAATAATAATTACCCACAATACGATTAGGGTGTTTGCCCAATAAGGGTAATACTATTTCTTTAACAAAATCACTACAAACTTCTTGCCTGTACTGGGTACTTTCTGCATAAAATTCCCTACCATTTTCGTCAACTAATCCAATGGATATTAAGTCGCACTCTGATTCAGGAAAATCTGTAAATTCTGTATCCAAAAATATCAACATAAACAATTATAACAGTTTGGGAATATTTAGTCAACCAAAGGTTAGTGGGCACTAACTTATTAATGTAGCAAATGTCAGGTACGATTCCAGTAAATGTAATCCGTCTTTTAATGCAGTTTCTAACTCTATGTATTTTACCGTTTTTTTGCCCAGTCTACGGCAAACGACATCTTCTTTACTCATGTCTTGCCATATGATGCTACAATTTTTCCAAATTTTTTTAAGATCATTGATCTTTTCTTGATCCATTGGCAAACGGATAATTTGAAAAAAAGCTTCGTCTAAACGGTGTTTAATATCCATGTCCATTTTGCTATTATATGATAAAATCCATTACAAGTCAAATCCATAAATACTACAATATAGGATTAGCTATGCCACGTTTAAGCCTTTGGAAAGACGGTCAACACACAAACGATTTTAAATTTTTCGATCGCAGAATTTCGGAAATGTTTACCGTTGGCGGCACAGGTATTTTGCTTCACAAGTATTTAGGCGTTAATGCTCAAGGACTGCAACTTACAACAAATTCTGCCCAATTAACGGCAAACAATGTTTTAACTTTTCCAAGCACCAGCTCTGTTAACTTAGGCGATACAGTTACCGGATCTGGCATTCCAGCAAATACCCGAGTCATTGCCAAAGATGCTTCTACAGTAACTTTAAGTGCCAATACCGCAGCTGTTGTTGGTATGGGTGTTACTGTTGGATTTAGTGCCGATGCTACTCAACCCAGTTATACAAATCAAAGCGAACAAAATATTCAAGACTTGTTATGGACTGAAAACCGAGATCGCAAATACGACAGAGATGTTTACAAAATGCGTGGTATCTACCAACGTGGTGACCAAGACTTTGATCTAACACAATTTGGTTTATTCCTGGCCACTGGCACTTTGTTTATGGTATTTCATTTACGTGACATGGTAGACATGATTGGTCGTAAACTAATGGCCGGCGATGTACTTGAATTAGAACACCTTAAAGATTATGACGCACTTAATCAAGATGTACCAGCTGCGTTAAAAAGATATTATGTAGTAAGTGATGGATCATTTGCCAGCGAAGGCTTTACTCCAACTTGGTGGCCACATTTATGGCGTGTTAAACTTAATCCATTAGTAGATAGCCAAGAGTACAAAGATATTCTTAACAATATCATGGCCGGCAATAGTAACACACCAATTGGTCAAATTTTAAGTACATTAGATACTAACTTAGCCATTAATGATGCTGTTATTGCACAAGCTACTCAAAATGTTCCTCAGTCAGGATACGATACCAGTACATTCTATGACCAAATAGGTATAGAAATATCTGCTAAACCTACTACAGCCGACGATGGACTTGATCGGGCTGATGAAGTACACGACACAGCCGACGAAGGATATAAATCCCCTACAGCACCACTACCTGGATATGTTGCAGGAGGTGCCTTTGCACCCAATGGTTTACCAATGGGAGTTGGTATTGTCTTCCCAGTAGCGCCAGGCGAAGGCGACTTCTTCTTACGCACAGACTATCTACCAAATCGAGTATTTAGATTTGATGGCCGTAGATGGGTAACTTACAATGATGTACAGCGTACAAGCCTAACGCAAGGTGCCGGTAATAATACTTTAATTGGTACGTTTGTAAATGATACTAAGACCTGGACTACTGTTGATGGTGTTACTATGCCAGAACGTCAGAGTCTAAGTCAGGCACTTAAACCCAAGGCAGATAATTAATGACCGCACCAAGTAACTATTTCTATGATGGACAGATTCGACGTTTCATTAGTCAGTTTATTCGCATGGTTTCAAATTTCTATGTAGAATTTGGAGCTGACAGCAACGGCAACGTAACCTATCAACGTGTACCTGTTATGTATGGTGATCCAAGTCGACAGGCTTCACAAATTATCCGTGGTAACAGCGAGAATACACTAAATGCTGTGCCGGCAATGAGTGTTTACATTGATACGTTAAACTATGATCAAACTCGTTTACAAGATCCAAGTTTAGTACAGAGTATGCAAATTCAACAACGTAGCTTTGATCCAGTTACCGGAACATATGGTACAACAAAAGGACAAGCATTTACAATTGAACGTGTAATGCCTGCTCCTTATAAGTTAGGATTAAAATTAGATATTTGGACCAGCAACACAGAACAAAAATTACAGTTAATTGAGCAACTTAGTCAATTGTTTAATCCAGCAATGGAGATACAAAGCACTGACAACTATGTTGACTGGACCAGTTTAAGCTACACTCTATTAACTGATATTAACTGGACCAGCAGATCAGTTCCCACAGGCGGCGAAGAGCCAATTGATGTTGCTACACTAAAATTTGATTTGCCAATTTGGTTATCTACCAGCACTAAAATTAAAAGACTTGGGGTTATCCAACAAACTATGTCGTCATTTTATAATGCTGACGATTTGGTTAATCTTGATTTTAGTCTACTGTCTCCGCAACATTTGGTAACCAGCGTTGGTGGGTATGGTGTATTACTAACCAGTAGTGAGATGAGTGGTACTACATACTATACCTTACGTTTATTAAAACAGTCAGACGTACAAACAGAAAATTACACAGCAAACAATAAGTGGGATTTATTATTCAGCCAATATCCCAATTTTAAATCGGGCAGTAGTGAAATCAGATTACTACAATCCAACGGATACGAAATTGTTGGAACGGTATCTGTTAATCCAACTGATCCGTATGTACTGTTGTATTCCCCAGATCCAAGAACTATACCAGCAAATACCTTAAGCCCGGTTAATGCCATTATCAACCCCAGAAATGTCAATACCAACGATTATGATCATATAAATGGACTTACATTATTAACTCCTGCATCTGGTACTACCTATTTGTTATTAGACGATATTGGTAGCTTTAATAATCCACAAGGCGCAGTGGGCTGGAGAGGGGCAGATGGTAAAGATTTGGTAGCCCATGCTAACGATATTATACAATATAATGGTTCGCATTGGGTAATAGTATTTGACAGCCGACTCGTTAATCAAGTACAATATGTAACAAACCTGACAACAGGAATTCAATACTTATGGGAAAACGGACAATGGACAAAAAGCCAAGACGGGGTGTACCCCGCAGGTCAATGGACGCTGGTCGTTTAATCAGTGCAGGCGCATTAATTTACTGCCGTACCACACATAGATATCTTTTTTTATTACGCAATGGTGACCGCCACGATGGCTCTTGGGGTTTAGTAGGCGGCAAGGTTGAAGAAGGCGAAACAGTAGTTGATGGCCTTAATAGAGAAATATTAGAAGAGTTGGGTGGTATAATTCGCGATGCTAAATTAATACCAATTGAAAAATTCACTTCTGAATCAAACAATTTTGAATACCATACATTTATGATTAATGTGGACGAAGAATTTGTTCCTGTGTTAAATCACGAGCATAGAGGTTATTGTTGGGTACGTTTAGAAGATCACCCAAGACCTTTACATCCGGGTGTGTGGAGAAGTTTTAAATTTAGTAGTATAATTGATAAAATAAAAACGTTAGAAACAGTTTTATAAATCGATTTCTGAAGCAAAGTCTCTAAACTCAAGCTGTCTAAAATTTACTAAAAATTTCCATTGCTCTGGGCAATAACCATTTGTTGATACAACTACACGTATAAACTCAACATCGGTATATGTATTCATCACTGACAATAATGACTTAGTAAAAAAGGCTTCGGTGTTATTTGAATCTAAAAACTCTGGATAGTTATTTGTACCAGCATAGACGCTATAATTTACTGTACTTTCGCCGCTATGATTATCAAAGCCCAATAGATAAACTTGTTTGTGTCCATCAAAGCAGGCCAGGTATGCAGCAATAGCACCGGCATCCCAACTTGGATTTTGTGGTGTTAAATAAAATTTTCCAGGGTAGGCCAATACCGCATCAGCACTACCATAGACAATATTATCTGCACAATATCCGCTGGCAGCAATTTCATTAGCCATATCGTTACTGCATACTAAAAAGTCTGGAGCAAAATCTCTGTATAGTGCATTACAACCGTATGTCTGCACAGCACCAGATGCTAATACTCCGCCTTTGTGTCTGGAGATAATTCCTAATAAATCGCCCTGTGGATAGTGCAACAAACGACTTGGTCCATTACCAATGACTACTGCACGATTACTAATTTGATTATTAGTAACCGCATTAGGAGCATATTCTGTTTCTTTGGTCCAGTTACCGTTTTCCCATGTTAGGGTTTTAACGATATCTTCACCGGCATAGTTAGAGCGATATATTTTTTTTACGGTTTGCATTAGAATCTTCCTACGACCACTTCGATGGTCTCTATAGTATTAGTATTTATGGATTCCAATGCTTTACCCAATACGCAACCAGGTAAAAACTTAGAATTATCAATTGCTTCTGCTACTCCAGCTGTTGTGCTGGTTACTAAAACTTGACCTTTACTTACCGGGCCTTGTACACGGCATGGTAAACGTCCAGTTAATCCTACTGCTACAACATTTGTGCCTTCAAGTGCGCCATTCATTATATATGCAGGATCTGTAGAAACAATACCTGCTACTGCGGTATTATGACTTTCGGTTGTTGTAGTAACTTCTGCCGAGCCACCAAATACTAAAACTGTACCTGGCTCATAGGCCTGATCGGCTTGATAGTTTTCGGCTAAGTCAGCGTATAATGCGTGTGTTGCTGTTCCATAAATGTTGTTCCACCAACCACTACTGCTCGAACCCAAGTTATAAGAAACGTTAGCACTTGGAGTAATTGACCCAGCAAATGATGCGCCACCGCCCTGTATCAACCCTCCAGATGGCATGTTGTAGTTTGTGCCATCGAAGTATAGATATTGCGATCCGCTTGTACCTAAAAATATTACGCCAGTGGTACTACTACGTGCCGTTGTAATATCACCCGACACGTTTAATGTTCCGCTTGTACCAGCACCTGTGGAACCAGATGACATTGTAACTTTACCACTCACACCTAAAGTAGAGCTTAGTGTTGTTGCTCCAGTTACACCTAAAGTAGAACTAAATGATCCAGTTGTAGAACTTAAACCACCGTTGTGTGTTGTAGCACCTGTGAATGTACTTGTGCTTGATACCGCTAAAGTAGAACTAAATGATCCAGTTGTAGAACTTAAACCACCGTTGTGTGTTGTAGCACCTGTGAATGTA